>Ga0209631_10002774_pt1 | contig 20668 bp, 21 predicted proteins | sample COG_08_FD_184752 | JGI IMG/M metagenome (GOLD analysis project Ga0209631, IMG submission 184752) | Pelagic Microbial community sample from North Sea - COGITO 998_met_08 (SPAdes) (version 2) | ecosystem: Environmental > Aquatic > Marine > Neritic zone/Coastal water | place: Helgoland, sampling...
CGCTGGCCTCACGCTGAGTCATGGAGTTGGATGATGACGTTTTTCACTTGCGTGTGATTTTCGAGGGCGTGGATGCCCATTTCCCTGCCAAAGGCAATAATAAAATAAAGGATTTTTTTATTACAAGTGGGGAAGTGTTTTAGGACTATAGGGTAAATAGGGTTGTTTGCTATAGGGCTGGCCTATGGCCGATGGTGGCTTGCCTCTATTGGATCCAGACCAGAGAACGGTATATCCAGGCTTTATCGCCGGTGCTGTCTTCTATGTACACCCAGTCTTTATTTGTTTTCAGGACTTTCATGGCAAAAAATTTATCGACAGGAGCCCAAGCTACTATTGGAAATTTTGTGCCAGGGCCTTCGCGTAAATTGGTTTTGTTATTTTTTATGACGGCGCATTTATATTTTTGGGTAGTAAGAGGAGCATGTACCCAGTAAATATCGCCATCAACATCTTGAATCCGCTTCCAGGCACCTTTTGTGCCTAGTTGTTTGAATGGCATATATTTGAAAACCTCCCATAGCTTTTCATGGTTGGTTCCTGGTCCTTTTCTTAAATTAGCTCTTTTATTTTTTATGCATAACGCTTCCGAATATTGTGGCATGAATATTGATATGGTGAAGCACAGTAGAAACAGGGGCAGTAGAAAGAAAAATTTTGTTTTGAAACGATTCATAATAAATGGGAGAATTAAGCAATTAAAGATCAGTATTGGGGAAGGCTTCCCCAATTGCGTTATCTTTAATTAGCATAACAAATAAATTATTCCACATCTTCTTTTTCTTTTCCGGCTTTACTAGCTTGATACAAATACTGACAATTTTACAGTTGCTTTTAGTATTGGCGATTATCATTTATTTGACCGCCAATATTATTTATCTGGTGCGATTGCCACCTTTAAGAAATCCTGTGGTTGACCCGCCGCGAATTTCGGTATGTGTTCCGGCCCGAAATGAAGAACGCGGTATCCGTGCATGTTTGCAATCCTTATTGAATCAAAACTACCCGAACTTCGAAGTAATTGCGGTTAACGACCACTCTTCTGATCGTACCGGGGAAATAATGTGCGACTTGGAAAAAGAAAATTCTCGTTTGAAGGTGTTGCAAGGGAAAGATCTACCCGAAGGGTGGCTGGGAAAGCCCTTTGCTCTTTATCAGGCTTTTAAAATAGCAGAAGGAGAATATCTGCTTTTTACCGATGCCGATCCGGTTTTTGAATGTCATGCGTTGAATACGGGGGTGGGTGTCATGCGTGATCGGGAATTAGATATGTTGACACTTATGCCGAAGGCTGAGTTCGGCTCGTTTTGGGAGCGGGCGGTGCAACCTGTTATATTCGGATTCATCGCCTCATTGACGCGTTTTAAAAACGTCAATGACCAGGATCATGAAAGCGCGATGGGATTCGGTGCGTTTCTGATGTTTCGCCGTAGTTCATACGAAAAAATTGGTGGACATGAAGCAGGTAAGGCCGATGTGTTGGAGGACGTGCTGATAGCAAAACGTGCCAAGAAGGCGGGACTCAAAATGCTTATCGCAGATGCGAAACAGTTATTTTCTATTCGAATGTATTTTGGTCTCAAGGAAATATGGACAGGTTGGCGAAAGAATATGTTTCTTGCCATGAAACGGTCTGTGCTACTTGCTACCTGGCACGTTTCTATGGTTCTTGGTTTTTTGTTAACTCCGTATATTATTTTGGCTCTAAATATATTTTTACAAACAGGATGGTTGTGGATCGGAATGGCTTTGGCAGGGGTTGTTATGGTTACGACGGCGGCATACAAAACCTGTGATGAATTGGGGCTGCACCGAAACACCGCCGCCTTATTCCCCCTTGGCGCGATTGTCATGACGGCTATTATGCTAAATTCCATGCTTTATACTCTCGTACGGAAAAAAACCGAATGGAGAGGCAGAATATATCCTGCTTAGATAGAGGGGCAGTCCCTTTTCTTAATAACTTGAATCCCGGGAATAAATTTTTGATTTTTATATCTAATACAAATGGATAATTACCCTAGTCTATTTATCAAAACCGGTCTGATATATGTCTTGTTGGGTGCCGCTGGCCTGCGGGAATGAAATATCAATTCATTTTGCAGAACATCGGACTTTTAGGAATGGTTGCTCTGCATGCCTTCAGTGGAGGAAAGAATATAACCAATTCCTACCGCATAGTTCACTGAACTATCAACCTCGTGCTTCTGTAGCAATAAAACCAAAAATCGAAATTCTAACTTAGAAAGTGGTACAACTTAATGGGGCAGGCCAACTATACCAAAGCTGTAATCTCTCCAATCATAGAGTATTTTGAAGAATGGAACCGCCCAAGAAGGCGATCAATCCTTTGCCTCTTGCCAATATTTTTCCAGCTCTTCCAGAGAAGTTTCTTTTAAAGTCTTGCCTCGTTTAGTAACTTCGGCTTCGATATACTGAAACCTTTTAATAAATTTGTTGTTGGTGGCGCGCAAGGCTTCTTCGGCATCTATTTTTTTGAATTTGGCGATATTGACGAGAACGAAAATGATATCCCCTAACTCTGAAGTCATATCTGTTTCTTTGCCTGAAAGAACGGCTTCTTTAAACTCAGCTACTTCTTCATCCAGCTTGTCAAACACATCATCGATTTTATCCCAGTCGAATCCTTGTTTAGCGGCTTTTTTTTGTAGTTTTTGTGCGCGTAATAATCCGGGAAGGTGAGGTGGAATACCGTCCAACACTGATTCCCTATTTGCTTTGCCTTTTTCTTTGCTTTTGATTTCTTCCCATTGTGTGACAACTTCTTCGGGGGTTTCCAGGTTCTCCTCTTTAAAGACATGTGGATGCCGATGCACCATCTTATGGCTTATGGATTCGACGACATCGGTTATGTTGAACTCGTTTTTGTTTTCAGAAATTTTTGCGTGGAATAAAACTTGGTAGAGCAAGTCCCCCAGTTCTTCTTTGATTTCTTCTGGATTATTGTTGTCCAGAGCTTCAAGAGTTTCGTAAGCCTCTTCCACTAAATAGGGTTTCAAGGATTCCCGGGTTTGAACTTTATCCCAGGGACAACCATTTTCTCCCATCAGGGTGTCGACGATTTCAGTTAATTTTTTAAATGCAGTGCTCATTTTTTTATGCCATAAATTTGAGGATGACCGAATCGGCGAGGAACAATCCTTTCCTCGACAGGGCGATGCGGTTTTGGTTGAATGTGATCAGCTCTTGATTGAGTAGGGATTCGACGGCCTTCCCATAAACCTTTTGGAAGGAGACCTGGAAGCGATTCTCGAACACATCAATGGAAACACCTTTTAGAAGTCGCAAGCCCAGCATCAAAGTTTCTCCCATTGCTTGCAGGGGTTCGAGACGTTCACGTGTGTCGACTGCACTTGCCTTAGTCTCGATTTTACGAATGTATATCGAGGGCAGGTTTATGTTTTTAGATCTTTCTCCATTGAGATAAGAAGATGCCCCGGCTCCAACTCCGAGGTATTCGCCGTTGTTCCAGTAGTTGATATTGTGTTGCGATTCCATACCGGGTTTCGAAAAATTTGAAATTTCATATTGCGAATATCCGGCATCTTCTAGGACTTGAATTGTAGTTTCATACATTTCCAATTGGATGTCTTCGTGAGGTAGGCAGAGTTTGCCTTTCTCCTGGAGCTTAAAAAATGCGGTCGCAGGTTCGATGGTAAGGTTGTAGGTGGAAAGGTGATCGGGGTTTTTAGCGGTGGCTTGCTTTAAATGCGATTGCCATTTTTCTATTGACTGGTCTGGCAGGGCGAACATGAGGTCCATCGACAGGTTTTCAAAATTTGCCGACCGCGCCCGATGTACGGTTGAGTGGATCTCTTCTTCGTTATGAACTCTTTCCAGTAATTGCAGTTCTTTTTCGTCGAACGATTGCACCCCGATACTGATGCGGTTGTATCCTGCCGCGTGAATTTCCTGTAATGTTTCAAGTTTAATGGTTGCTGGGTTGGCTTCGATAGTGATTTCGCAGTCAGAGGTTAGATTGAAACCTTGCCGAACGGTATCGAGTATTTTTTTCAGTTGAGAAGGAGGTAAAATAGTGGGTGTCCCTCCCCCCATAAAGACAGTGGGAACGTTATAGCTTTTTAAAGTGGTAGAATAAAATTTTAGCTCTTTCAGCAGGGCTTCGACATAGTGAACGGACTCTATCTGGTTCTCAGGATGAGAGTTGAAATCGCAATAGCCACATTTATGCAGGCAATATGGAATGTGGAGGTATAATCCCAGGTTCATGGTAATATCATAGGAGTTGTTCCGGAAATCGGATTCATTCTTACACAGGTAAACTATATTTGTGGAAAATTTGTTAATTAAACTGTTGGACCGCTTGTGAGTCAGACTTCTTCTTTCAAGTCGGGTTATGCCAGCATCGTGGGTCGCCCTAATGTAGGTAAGTCTACCTTGCTGAACCGATTAGTAGCGCAAAAAGTAGCTGCGACATCCAATAGACCGCAGACTACGCGCAACAAAATCACCGGGGTGCTACACCTGCCCGATGCTCAGATCATTCTGGTCGATACTCCAGGCATTCATTCGAGTAAAAGAGCTTTAAATGAAATGATGGTGCAGGCTTCGTTAAGTACTTATGCCGATGTTGACTTGATTCTGGTTTTGATAGACGCGGTGGAAGGATTCAGGGATGAAGATGAATTTGTTTTAAAGTCTATGCAACATACTACGGCACCTAAAATTCTGGTGATCAATAAAATTGATTTGGTAGAAAAACCAAAGCTTCTCAGTTTAATTGCCGAGGCCCATGATAAATCTGTTTTTAAGGAGATCATTCCGGTTTCCGCCTTGAAAGATGATGGCATGGAACCTTTGAAGGAGTTGATCATTGGGTACCTTCCCGAAGGTCCAGAATACTTTCCAAAGGATATGATAACCGATTGTACCGAAAGCTTTTTGTTGGCAGAAATCATTCGTGAGAAGGTCTTGAGCCTGACTCGATTAGAAGTACCGCATTCGGTCGCTGTGGTTGTGGGAGGCATGGAGGAACAGGACAACGGTGTGGTAAGAATTGATGCCACGCTATACACGGAAAAAGCTTCGCAGAAAAAAATATTGATAGGGCAGGGCGGGAGTATGCTTAAATCCATAGGACGTATTGCTCGAATAGAAATTGAGAAACGTTTAGGGGCTAAAGTGTATCTAAAGATATTTGTAAAGGTAAAATCAAACTGGCGAGACCAGAAACAAGCAATTAAAGAGTTCGTTTATCCCTATGATTCATTATAAAACAGAAGAAGAAATTGAAGTAATGAGAGAATCCTGCCAGCTTGCGGCAGAAGTTCTTGTAATGATTGACCCCTATGTAAAGCCTGGTGTCACGACCGACAGGCTGAATCAGATTTGCCATGACTTTATCGTCTCTAAAGGGGCCATCCCATCGCCTCTGAATTATCGTGGCTTTCCGAAAAGCATTTGCTCTTCGGTTAACGAAGAAATTTGTCACGGCATCCCCTCTGAGCGAAAACTTAGAAACGGGGACATTGTCAATCTGGATATCACCACTTATTTTAAAGACTTTCATGGCGATACCAGCCGCACATTTTTTGTGGGTTCGCCTAGAAAAAAAGCTGAAAAGTTGGTTGAAGTTTGTAGAGAAGCTTTGCAACGAGGAATCGAAGTGGTCAAGCCTGGTGCGAGGCTTGGGGATATTGGTGCTACGATTCAGGGGTTGGCTGAAAGCCATGGTTATACCGTTGTCAGGGAATTTTGCGGTCACGGTATTGGCAACAATTTCCACGAAGAACCACAAATTTTACATTATGGAAATTTTGGAGAAGGACTGGAAATAAAAAAAGGCATGGTGTTTACCATTGAGCCAATGATCAATTTAGGAAAGCCTGACTTAAAAATTCTTTCCGATAAATGGACTGCCGTTACCGAAGATGGACAACTCTCCGCACAATTCGAACACACCCTCTGTGTAACAGATACCGGAGTGGATGTTATGACCCGCCTGGATGGAAAAACTGTATTTTAATTTTTTTTATTTTCTCTTGTAAAAAATACCAAGTGATAAGCCTTATCATTTCAAGTTTCCTATTTGAAAGCTTCAAAGGTCAAAATATCAATTTACTTGATAAGGGTTTGTCTTTAGTTGATAGGAATTCTCATTCTTAGTATCAATCCTAAGCTATTATAAATAAAGGGGTTGACAGGTTTTTTATGTCTGGTAAATTAAAGATCTAAGGTTTGCGTTTAACGAATTAATTAAAAGGCGAGGTAAATTATGAAGGGTGATGAGTCCGTACTCGATGCTTTAAATGATGTTTTGATGGCAGAGCTGACAGCGATAAATATTTATTATATTCATTACAAAATGCAGGAAGATTGGGGTTATGAAAAAATAGCCAGTCACTCCCGAGAAGAATCCATGGGCGAAATGAAACACGCCAATTTGATGATTGAGCGACTTTTATTTCTGGATGGCGTTCCCGATATGCAAAAGTACGATACCGTGTTGGTGGGCAATAGTGTGGAAGAGCAATTAAAAAACCAATACAAAATTGAACTGGAGCATGTGGCTCGGTTGAGAAAACATATTAAGACTTGTTTCGATAAATCCGATTTTGGTAGCAAAGAAATTCTTGACGGAATCTTGGTAGATACCGAGGACAGCGTTGACTGGCTTGAAACTCAATTTACGCGTATCAAGGATATAGGCATTAAAAATTATATGATGGAGAATATGAGCAAAGACAATAATTAAAGAATAAACCAACCCCCCCCTTCATAATACTTAAGAGGTAAGGGGACTAGATATACTGCCTCTTTTCATCCTTTTATTTGGATGGAAAGGGGCTTTTTATTTTTGGCACTCTTTACAAATACCAAACAAAGTCATGCGATGACTCTTTAGAGTGAAGTCGTAGCGTTCACAAGCCTCCAACTGATATTTCTCAATGAGGGGGTGTTCGAACTCTACGGTTTTATCACAGGCTATGCATATCAAATGATCGTGATGACGAACCTGAAAAAGTCGCTCGTAGGTTGTTTTTTCATTGAAGGTATGCATCTCAGCAAGGCCCGACTCGACCAGTAACTTCATAGTTCGATATAAAGTGGCAATGCCAATGGTAGGGTCCTGATCACGAACTCGGATGTGTATGTCATCGATATGGACATGCCCCGATTGTTGAAGAAATACATCGAGAATCAATTTTCTTTGCGGTGTATAGCGCAGATTGTATTGCTTTAGGTAATCCTTAAAAATATCGTGTTCATCAAGCATAATTTATTATTTTGATAATTGTTATCAGAATCAATTTTTAGCGAAATATACAATAAAAATTAAAGAAAAAACAAGAAGGAAAAAATAAAACTTCATAAACTATTGTATTTAAAAGTTTAATTTTTTTTAAAAAAATTTAAAAACAGGCTTGACAAAATCACGCTAAGAAACTATATTGATATTCGTTATCAAAAAGGAGATTGCCAATGTTAAACAAAATCAAAATTTGCAAAGGGGCAGGGTGCAAAGCTTGGAAATCAGAGTACATGGCGAAACAATTGAGACAAACCCAAGGTTCTGATGGTGTTTGTCTGGTTCCTTGTATGCGACAATGTGGTGGTGGAGCTTCGGTACAATTTGAAGGCCGCGGTGAAGTGCTTAAGTTACGCGATACCAATGAAGTGGCCTATTTGTTAGGTTCTAGTTCAGGTTCGTTGGCTACTGCATTCTAAGTCATTAAAAAAATTTGCCTTTTTCAATTATGATAATAATTATCAATTTCAATTAGATGTTTTCGAGGGATAAATAAATATGAGTATTGCTATTATAGGGGGGTTGGACAGGTTGAGGCGGTCTTATGAAAAGGAATGCCGTAATAGGGGTTTTGATGCAAGTGTGTTCAGTCAGCGCATTCCCAATATGGCTCGACGTATGAATGGTGTTCAACGAATCCTTATTTTTACAGGAACGGTAGCTCACCCCATGGTTACGGAAGCTGTTCGAGTTGGCAAGGAGCAAAATATTTCTGTAGAGCGATGCCACTCCAGCGGCATTTCAGCCTTGAAACGTTGTCTCAGCAGTCTTTCTTAAGGGGGTATTATGACAATAGCACCTAAAAAAATCCTTTTGGTTCACAATAATCCCGAAGAGCGAGGACAACTGGGAATCATGCTCTCCCGTTTTGGGCACGAAGTGCGGTTTTCCTGCGGTAAGGGTTGTCCAGATCAGCTGAGCCGCGATAATGAACTGGTTATTGTTGATGAAAAGTTGGCTGGTCAATCTGGTTTTGATTTTTTAAAAAGAATTTCAAGCGAGCAATGCAAAAAAGTGATTTACATTTCTTCACGTCTTTGGTTGGAGTCATCCTTGGATCTACAAAAATTAAATATTTACGAATGGATTACAAAACCGGTAGACCCTCTAAAGCTGGCGGTCGTGGTCTGCGATTACTTTGTTGAGGTCGCCGATGAGCACACTTTACCTGTGCAAAAATTTTGATTTTTTCGGCCATGCCCCAGGCCGAATGAAAGGGTCTGTGGCTGGGGGTTGCGCCCCGGCTGCGGACTTGTTTTTCTTGTTGTGTTTTAGTGTTGAAGGAGTTGAACCATGTTAATGCGAATCAAATCGTCCCTTGAAAGGGCTTTGGGGCTAGCGCAAACCCTTACCGTTATTCAAGCTATGGCAAACCTCGCGAAGGAATTGGGTATGAGAATCGTTGTGGAGGGGGTGCAGAATGAGAATGAAGAGTGTGACCTATGGCAGTTGGCTTGAATCAGGGACAGGGGTATAAATTGACTCCATCTGTGCCTGCCATAAATGCTATTCGATATTTATTTAATTGATCTAAAATAGATTTAGGTAAAACCCATTATATTATAATGATTTATATTAGTTTTCCCCTTCATTTGTGTTGCGAGATTCTTGTAAATCTTTGATGTTCTGTCTCGCTACTCCCCCTCAAAATACATCATCTATGCCACAGGCAGGGTAAAGAATTTCGACTTTAGGTCTCTTTATCTATTATAAAAATCCCTTTACATTTTCGGGCTCGAAACTAGAGGGAGATAAAAACATTGACAAAAACCATGAATCTCCCCTATAGTATTGAAAATCGTTATCATTAACGAGGAAAGCAAGTGCTCTCTTCGAAATTTTGAGTTACATGGCCCCTATCAAGAGATATGGTAAATGCCGCTTGGAAATCAAAAATTTAACATTTAAAACGAGTAAAAAATGATTGCTACCTTCAGTTCTGGCATCGAATTAATGGGAAAAGGCGGAGTCATGATGTACCCCATTTTCCTGGCATCAGTGGTTGCCGTTGCCATAATTATTGAGAGGTTGGTTTTCTTTAAGAAGTGTAAAGAAAATCCAGATGATATTTTTGCGGCAATCAAAGATTTGGTAAGTAATGACAAGAAAATTAGTTCGAAGGATCTCAACGAGTCAACCGAGGGTCCAGTTTCTCGGATGCTTGAGCGTGGAGTGCAATCGCGAAAAGATCCACGATGGAAACTTGAAGAAAAATTAACGGTCCACGGGCAGGAAGAAATCCGTGAATTAAGAAAAAACCTTCGGGGTCTGGAAGTGATCGCCACCATCTCTCCCCTTATGGGTTTATTGGGAACCGTTATTGGAATGGTAAAAGCTTTCAACAAGGTTGCCCAATATAAGGGGCAAGTAGACCCGAGCCTTCTGGCGGGTGGTATTTGGGAAGCTTTGCTGACAACTGCGGCGGGTCTTGCTCTTGCCATTCCCGTTGTCATTCTGCTCAATTATTTTGAAAGAAAAGTAGAGGCTATTTCCTTCCTCTTGGGAAAATACGGTCAATACCTGATTCACCACCTTTATGAAGGGCAGGACGAATCGTCTAATGGTCATAACCCCGTTACCTCCACAGGCACTCAACCCGAACTAACCAGCCAAGGGGTATAAAGGGAACGATTATGCTGGATTTATTTCCCTCTCACAAAAAACGTTTCGAAATTGATATGGCACCGCTGATTGATGTGGTGTTTCTGTTGTTGATATTTTTCATGCTCACCTTTGCGATTCAAGGTCAGGGTCTGGCTATCAGTCTTCCTGAGGGAGAAGAGACCCAAAAGGTGGATAAGGATATCATCGTTAAAATCGACCGAAATAGTAATCTTCTTTTAAACGACAAACCGATCGAGCTAGATTCTCTTAGGAGTGCGCTAGGTGAAGAGCTGTCAACCCGATCAGATAAGTTGGTGGTTATCGATTCAGCACCCAAGGTTAAATATAACCTGTTTGCTCAGGTCCTCGATGTCTCACGCGAGGCCGGGGCGGAAAACTTTTCAATTATAAAATAATGATCCAGTTTCCATACAAAGAAAAGGAGCCGTTCAAACTCGATCTGATTCCGATGATCAATGTTGTGTTCCTGTTGTTGATCTTTTTTATGTTGACCTCCACCACCCCCACTAAGCAAAAAACAAAGATCGATCTGCCAAAGGTCAAGACCGCTGAGAAAAATAGCAAGCAGTTTCTCGTTATGACAATAGATAAAAATGGTTCCATGCAACTGGATGGAAAAGCTGTCACCTTTGAGGTTTTGCCGGCCCATCTTGAAAAGAAAATAAGTGAGAAAAAAAATACGGTGATTTCCATTCACGCAGATAAAATCATCGAGTTTGAGCTTTTCGGTAAAGTTATTGAGCTTGCCAAGCAAGCTGGTGCTGTAGACTTTATGCTTGCGACCGGGGTGGATAAACCCGCGACTGAATCCTGATAACGAAATAACTATGATAAGAAAAAACTCCACAATGTATTCGGTAGTCGGCTCCCTGGGGGTTCATATGTTGTTCACTCTGGGCGCGGGAAGTTTTTTGTTGAACATTAATAACAATGTCCAGGAACAAAAAACCTATAAGTTGGAATTTGTCAAAAGAAAAGCACCGCCGCCGGTAAAAAAAGAGAAAATTCGAAAAGAGCCTATTCGCCGGGAAATTAAAGTTGCTAGTCTTACACCCAAAGCCATGCCAGTTCTGCAACCTCGAACAGCTGTTCAACCAACCAAAAAAGCCCAAACTGTTCCGATCCCGAATTCTATGCCAAGGCAGGTACAAAGAACCGTTATGAGGTCTGCCATATCAAAATCGACAGTAATTCATAGTTCACGCTCAACACGAAGTCAACGGGTGACTACTCCGATGGCCCGGTCCTTCGCGTCCACTACCAAAATATCGTCATCAAAAGGCAGTCCTCGAATAGCAATGGTTCAGGGGGCACCGCATTATAATTTGCGCAAATTACCAAAGCGAGTCGTTAGGTCTAGCAGTTCATCGTCTTCGAAAACAACCTCGTCCCGCGCGACTCCATTACAAAGCGGAGTACAGCTGGCATCATTGTCTTCCTTTCCGTCTCCTCGGGGGGTTCCAAATATAAACGATAAAGGTGCTTTAAAAAGTTATATTGGTCAGGTGCTGCGGAGTGTGGAAGGTTCAAAGCGTTACCCTGAAGCTTCGCGGAGGGCAGGGCGAGAAGGTAAACTGAAAATCCAGTTCACTATATTAAAAAATGGGGAGGTGGATAATGTTAAGTTGCTCACAGAAACTCCCTATCCAAACCTGAACCGGGAAGCTATGGCGGCCGTAAAAAGAGCAGCCCCTTTCACCAGGTTTCCTAACAGCATAATGGAGCAATCCCTGAAGGTTATTCTGCCTTTCAGGTTTGAGTTGAATTGATATCGGGTTCGTACGGAAAAAATAAGCCCCTTTTTTTCGTCAAGCAGCGAATACAAAAATATTTATTAAAAAGGTATGGAGGTAGGTTTCCCATGAGTATCAGAAATATTTTAGCAGCAACCGTATTGGCTCTTCTTGTCACCACTTTACCTTGCATGGCTGAAGTGAATGAAGTCGATTCCAATTTTGACGGTAAAATCGATCAGTGGCAATACGTTGATGCTCAGGGAAAAGTTGTGAAAATCGAATACGATGGAGATTTTGATAGCAAGGTTGACCAAATAGAACATTATAAAGGCGAAAAAATCCTGGAGCATGTTGAATTCGATCGTAACAAGGATGGAAAAATGGATCACTTCCAGTACTACGCAGACGGCGGAAAACTTTCCCGAGTTGAAAAATCAAGTAAGTATGATGGCAATTTTGACTGGAAGGAATTTTTCAACGCCAATGGTAAATTGACTCACATTGAAATCGACGAGAGTGGGGATGGAAAACCCGATACCAACCAGTTTTATAATTCCTTAGATGAGTTGATACGGTTGGAGGTCGATTCCACCAAAAATGGCAAGATCGACCGGTGGAGTTATTTTCGCGGTAATTCGGTTTTGGATCGTACGTCCTTCGATACCAAGGGCGATGGAAAGCCAGACCAGTGGCAGTTTTATCACGACGACCAAATTCTGAAAAAAGCCGAATACGATACGAACGGAGACGGAAAAGCAGATCGCTGGGAACATTTCAATTCCGCAGGTAAACTTGAAAAAACCGAAATGGACCGAAATTTCGACGGTAAAATCGATATGACTCAGAAAAAATAGATTTTATAAAATAAATAATTGACAAATAATTTTTTGCGCGTTAGTATTGAGAATGGTTTTCAAAATTAAAAATAACTCCAGAAAACCATAAGTTATATAAGATATTTATAAGCTAAAAATAAAAGAGTTGACCATATAAAAATAACCTCAGGCGGAGTTCGTTTTTATGGTCAGCTCTTATAACGTTTTTATAATTGAGAATGATTTTCAAATTTAAAATTATTAACAGTATGCCTTACATTTATCAATTTAAGAGGAGAAAGCATGAATTTTAATTTATTAAGAGCTGGGCTTATGGCCGCGCTTTTTACGATCTCCGTATCTTCAGTTTTTGCAGCAGATGAAGCGGTTGAGCTGAACGCGTCAGAAATTATAATGCGTGAAGTTTCGATCATTGGCTCGAAATATAATGTGAAAGATATCGCTGGTTCTGCAGCTTATCTAGGCATTCAAGATATTCGCGAGCATAATGTTGACGATATAAATCGAGTTTTAAGGCGAGTGCCTGGTGTGAATTTGCGGGAAGAAGATGGTTATGGTTTATTTCCTAACATTTCTTTGCGTGGTGTGGATTCCGCCCGCGCTTCAAAAGTTACAGTAATGGAAGATGGTATTTTAATGGCCCCTGCTCCTTACTCTGCACCTTCGGCATATTATTCACCGACTACGGGAAGAATGGCTGCAATCGAGATTCTTAAAGGTTCAAGTCAGGTTAAATATGGCCCTCATACGACGGGTGGTGCCATTAATTATCTTTCTACACGAATTCCATCATCAGAAAAAGTCTATTCAAAATCGTCTTTCGGAATGTTTAATGAAATTCGAAATCACACTTATTTTGGTAATACGGAGCAATTGGCAAGTGGTAAGTTTGGTTATCTGATTGAATATTACAAACGAAGTAATACTGGTTTTAAAGAACTTGACGTGACTCCAGTAACCCGAAATGACTCTGAAGCGGATACCGGGTTCAGTAAATCAGAACCCATGGTAAAGTTATTTTTTGAGCCAAAATCGAACTTGTATCAAAGGATTGAAGCGAAGTTTGGTTATACAAATCTCGATGCTAATGAAACATATTTAGGCGTTACCACTGCTGATTTTCGTGCTAACCCTAATCGAAGATATTTGGGTTCAAGGTTTGATGAAATAGAGACCACCCAATTTCGTCAACACATCCGACATTTTATTGAGTTTAATCCTAAAACAAGTCTTGTTACTACGGCTTATGGCAATACCTTTAATCGAAATTGGCAGAAACTCGCCTCAGTAAATGGAAATAACTTAAGTTCGTCGGGCTTGACTTCCGCCACTGATTTGGCAGTTTTAAAAGGAACGGCTGCGGGCTCACTAGAAGTTCGTAATAATAACCGTACCTACTATAGTTATGGGATTCAGAGTACTCTAAATCATGAGCTTGTAACAGCAGGAGGAAAAAAACACAAAATTGAATTAGGTATCCGTCATCATTACGATCAAGTTCGGCGCGTACAATGGGATGAGACTTTCCAGCAAAATGCTAACGGAGGTATAGATTCAGTAGCAGTAGGTGCTAGAGGTTCTGATTCAAACAGAACGCAACAGACCAGTGCCACTACCGTGCATGCTTCGGATGCAATTTCAAAGGGAAAATGGACATTTACCCCTGGTGCCCGAGTTGAATACATTGATGGTAATTATTGTAATGGAGATTGTGGAGACGCAGGTGTGGTTACGGGAGACCGTGATTATGCAGTGGTAGTGGGTGGCGGAAGTTTGAAATATGATGTTTATGAAAAAGATGGACGAGACTTGGATATTTTTACTGGTATCCATAGAGGATTCTCGCCTCCAGCGCCAAGATCGAGCTTACGTGATGGTTTGAGAGAAGAAACCAGTCTTGGTTTTGAATTAGGCACTCGATACAAAAATGCAAAAAGAGCATTTGCTTCGGAAGCTATATTTTTTCATACATATATTGATGATTTGATAATCAATGACTCTGTTGGTGGCACCGGATCGGGTAATACTATCAATGGCGGCGAAGTAAGGACTATGGGTCTGGAGCTACAAGCTAATTATGATCGAGGCTTGGATAAAGGATGGGCAATACAAACCCCTGCCTACATTGCTGCAACATATACGAGAGCAACGTTCGAGACAGATACGAGTTCTGATGATGCAGAATCCATTTTTGCTGGAGCAAAAAAAGGAAATCTGTTGCCTTATATTCCAGAGTTGACACTTAGCTTTGGTGCAGGTCTGATTTTTCAAAAATGGTCAGCTAATCTTGACGCAAACTATCAGACAGAATCATTTGCTGACGGCGCAAACACTGGCGCCGGGCCGAATGTGAACCAACGATTTGGCAAAATTGATTCAAGATTGGTAATGGATGCTGCCTTGGGTTACCAGTGGAGTAATAAGGTTAGAATGTTTACTAACTTTAAAAATATTACTTCTGAGGAGTACATAGTATCAAGGCAACCCCACGGTGCACGTCCTGGAATGCCTTTTAACATGATGGCAGGCTTAGAATTTGATCTCTAATTCTAGGTTTTGATTTGTGCGGGATTTCTCCTCCAAGAGAATAGTCGGGTCTTAAATTTTTTTTTAAGACCTGACTAATCTCCCGTTTATTTCAATTTCTCCACCTCTAGAAACGATATTCCCTCCTTAAAGTTTAATTTGTTACTGCAGTCATCCATAGTAAAATATTATTCAAAAAAATATTATTATAAAGTGTATAGCAATAGTTCATTAACACTTACCATGTGATTAAAATCCCATATTTGTAAGGATTAAATATTGACTCGCAATACTTTAACTTTGAAACTTTTCTGTTTTTCCTTAATTCTTTTTGTAGGAGGCTGTGCAGCCGTATTAAAGGAAGAAAGAAAATTTTCAAAAAATGGGCTAACGATTGTCTTCCGTAGCCTCAGGTCTTTAGACGATATTGAGCGAATTAAATTTATTTATCCGATTATTATTTCTGAGGAAAATATACGTAACCATCTTCTTTCTCTCTACCATCAGGATATAGTTTCGCCAAGAAGGCCTAGGCCTGTGTTTTCTAAACGTACAGCCAAAGAATTAGCGCCTCTTTTTAGGACGGTAATGAAAAAAGTCAAACCTGGAAAGTACTTAAATTTTGAATACCAGGCTGCGAATGGAATTACAGAAGGACAGGTTTTTGCTACCCGTAAAAAAATACATTGGCGCATTTTAAAAATCAATGGTGTTGCTCACTCTAATGATCCCTTGCGGCTTAAAAAACCGACGTGGAAATTATCTCGAATGCCTATGCAGAGGTATCAAATACTTCAAACAGGAAGTTTTGAAAAAGTCATTAAAAACCGGATCATTGCGAATATCAAAATGCCTTACCCTAGACAAAGGTTTCAGTCTCTGCGAAAAAAAAATTTATCTCCAAGATATTAAGCATTGGAGGAGGATTTCTATTTTCAGGACTTCCCCATGTATAATTAATTTTTTATTTTTAACCTACTTTGTAGAATGATGAAAATTCCCATTGTCGTAATAGTTTTACTTTTATCTGCCTGCTCCTCAAATCCCATAAAGAACACCTTCTCAGATAATCCATTTCAACATACTGAGTTGTTGCTCAATGCGGAGCAGTCCATTGAAACTTTGATTAATATAGAGGGACATCGAATTCCGCAAGAACTTTTAAGTCACGCGAAAGCCTTTGTGGTTTTTCCAGATCTGGTGAAAGCGGCGTTGATAGCTGGCGCAAGGGTAGGGAAAGGTATTGTCGTAGTTCGTTCTCCCAAAACTGGAAAATGGAGTCCGCCCGCGTTCATTAAATCTCGACAAGCAAGTTATGGTTTCCAGGCTGGAATTCAGAAGGCGGAAATCGTCTTGGTTGTTATTACGAACAAGGGATTAAGAGAATTGTTCAAAACTCAATTTGACTTGGGTGCTGGCCCTGAATTGGCGATTGGCCCATTAGGAAAGAAAATAGATGTAAATTTTCAAAAAATTCTCTACAAAAAAGATATTTATGCTTATTCCACTATTAAAGGTTTATTCGCGGGTGTTTCCTTGAAAGGCACCGTTATTACCTCTGATAAAACTGCAAATCATCGGTATTACCAACAAAAAGTCAGCAACCGAAACCTGCTTTTGGGCCATAAAGGTGTCAAAATACCTGAATCTGCAAAAGCCTTCCTCCAAAGACTGAATAAACTTGCCCCCCCAGCTTCCTAGCAAAACCACTGAGAAAATATTAGTAAATTGTAATTAAAAGTATAAATTTCCCCTTGTACCCGTTTGGATATTGACTTATTGGTCTATAACGTTAAACCAATGAATTTAATATTGTAAACCATTTAAAACTAAAGGTTTACCATATTTGTGTCGATGATTTAGATACTAAATTGTGTCAATTATAGCGTTCACGTGCTTTTTTTGACCCCCCTCAGGGACGAAAGGAGAAGTGCCATTTTTTTGTCTGGTTTTCGATCTGAGGACATTTGATGATCGGTAAGATATTGAATTTTAATGGGTTAAAATTTATATGTCGCATTGGCAGGGTTGTCGGGTTTGCGGCTGTGTGGGCTTTTTCGGCTGGAATTTATATTTCCGATCCGTTATGGGCTCAAACTGTTCCTTCCGCGGCAGAACCGCAAAGACTGGATAAAAGATTTGAGCAGCCTAAGGTTCCCGGTTCGGTGATGGAGCCCGAGGTTCCTGAAACTAAATCCTACAAGCCCTCTGCAGATTTGAAAAAAATCCGCTTCATATTGAAAAAAATCGATGTAAAAGGCTCGACGGTTTATTCGCATAATGCATTCAAAAGGTGGCAAAAAAGGTTTCTAGATAAAAAGGTTTCATTAGAATTGATTTACAAGTTTGCTGAAAAAATCACTACAAAATACCGAAACGATGGCTATTTACTTTCTCGGGCTATTGTCATTCCACAAAAAATCAAAAATGGTGAGGTCACCATTCAAGTTATTGAGGGGTATATAGGAAATCTCAAAATTCGTGGTCCTGTAAAAGGAGCAAAAGTTTTTCTGAAAAGTTATGGGAAAGGACTGCTCCGATCGAGTCCTTTAAAAGCGAAAGATCTTGAGCGTTATTTATTATTAATAGATGATTTGCCAGGCGTATCTGTTGAGTCTGTTTTAGTGCCATCGGAAGATGAACCTGGTGCATCAGAACTTGTTCTCACTTTGAAGCACAAAGATATAGATGCTAATGGAGGTATCGACAACCGTGGTTCTAAGTTTAATGGACCTATACAAATGAGGGTTGGAGCCAATGCAAATTCCGCTTTGGGTTTTTATGACAGGCTGGGTATACAGGGAATATTAACTAGTACTCCAGAGGAATTACTTTTTTTTAATGGATTTGGAGAAATTCCTGTTTCATCTGAAGGAACCAAACTATTTATTTCCGGATCTTTCAGTAAATCCGAACCAGGCTCAACACTTAAACAATTTCAGATCGAGGGTAACTCAAATTCTTTAACCATTCGAGCTTCACATCCATTTGTTCGTTCAAGAGCAGAAAACCTGAACGGATATTTAGGTTTTACGAGTAGAAACTCTAAAACCGATTTGTTGAATTCAAATATAACCACAGATCGATTGCGAATTCTTAATATAGGGGCTGCTTATGATTTTGTAGATCGCTATCGTGGTGTCAACCTCATAAGTGTTGACCTAGCAAAGGGTATGGATTTTATGGGTGCCACGGGTCCAGGCAGTGCAAACCTTTCGCGGGCCGATGGTCGTAGCGATTTTACAAAACTATCAGGCGAAATATTGCGGCTCCAACAACTGGGTCTAGGTCTCTCATTTCTTACTTCTTTCACTTGGCAATATGCTTTCAATGTCCTTTTGTCCTCTGAAGAGTTTGGTTTGGGAGGATCTCAATTAGTAAGGGCTTATGATCCATCAGAAATTACCGGGGACCACGGAACCGCTATAAAAATGGAATTACAGAAAGGAATAAAAACAGACTGGAGCTATTTAAAAAGTTTTCAGTCCTATTTTTATTTTGACCATGGAACAGTTGCGATTCGGAATAGCACAGCTGTTCAGAAAAGTTCGGATTCGCTAACTTCTACAGGACTCGGAGTTCGAGCTAATATAAGTGAGTGGTTATCTGGTTATCTTGAAGTTGGACAACCTCTTTCGGGAGATGTTAATGCGGAAGGGAATAGTGATCCGAGGTTTTTCTTTAGTCTGAATGCACGTTATTAAAAAATTTTGGTAGATAAAATAAAATTTAATCAGGATCGACTTAAAAAATCTCAAACTGTTTTTGATTAAAATTTAAAAAAAGAAATAAAAAAGCTTACTTCAGCATGGAGAGTAGGGTGGACTTTAGTAGATTTTCAAAATTACATAAAGCTAAGTCGCTAAATAATTGGAGCAAAAATTTCATCTGTATTCTTGCAGTATGGATTGCTCTGTTTCCGGCTTTTGCATTTGCCCTGCCCAAAGACCCTACTGTGCAAGCCGGTTCTGTTACTTTTGATCAAGTCGACTCGAACACTCTTAACATTATTCAATCGACTAATAAAGCGATCATCGATTGGCAGACGTTTAATATTCAAGCCAACGAAGCCACTCACTTCAAGATGCCTTCTTCGAATTCGTTCAACCTAAGTCGGGTGACAGGGGGTGTTGGGTCGGAAATATTTGGAACTCTAACTTCCAATGGGAATTTGATGTTACTTAACCCCAATGGGATTTTATTTGGGGCCAATTCAAAAATTGATGTCGGCGGACTGATAGCTACTACTAGTAATATTAGTAATAGAAATTTTATGGATGGAAATTATAAGTTTGATATCCCATCCAGTATTAACCGTACTGTTGTTAATAGAGGAACCATCAATGTTGCCCAAGGAGGTTTGCTAGCATTTGTAGCACCGGGTGTAGAAAACTCAGGCATTATCAATGCTCAACTGGGGCAGATATCTTTAGCATCGGGTAAAACTTTTACTCTGGACTTGTATGGTGACAAACTCGTCAGCCTTGGAGTGGGTAGCAAGGTTCTTGATAAGGTAATCGGACCGGACGGTCAACCTGTTTCTTCTTTGGTTAAAAATGGGGGTGCCATTCATGCTAACGGAGGACAGGTTTTTCTGGAAGTTAATGCAGCACGAGATATAGTTGACAACGTCATCAACATGGACGGTTTGATTGAAGCCAAGTCTGTGGTTCAGGAAAACGGAGAAATAATTCTATATGGTGGTGAAGAGGGGCTTGTAAATGTGACAGGCACTTTAGATGCTTCAGGTAAAGGAGCTGGGGAAACTGGAGGAGAGGTTCGCATCACTGGTGCATGGGTGGCACTATTGGAAAACGCATTCATTGATGTCTCTGGTGACCTTGGTGGTGGCACCACTCTTATTGGGGGAGGTTATCAGGGGAAAGGTTTAGTTCCTACCTCAGAGAAGACCTATTTTCATTCTACTGCATTCGTTACTGCCGATGCTTTGACTTCGGGCGATGGCGGTAAGGTTATTCTTTGGGCAGATGATACAACTTATTTTTATGGTGGTATTTCTGCAATAGCCGGATATAAAAATGGTGACGGTGGTTTTGTAGAAACATCAGGTAAAAATTATCTCGACTTTGACGGTCGCGTCGATGTTGCTGCCATTAACGGTATGGGAGGAACCGTTCTTCTTGATCCCTCAAGTATAACCCTTCTTTCGGGTGTAGATTCAAACTCTACAGGTTTTACCGCTGGAAGTAATATATCTGAACTATTCTCAGAAGACTCATCCTCTAATACAGTTCTTAACCCTGATGCAAGTGGTAGTTTCGATGGAATTTCAGCAGGATCAACAATAATATTGCAGGCAACAGATTTTATAACAGTAAGTAATAACTTTGTTTTAGCAACTGCTACGGGAAACTCTAATGTCAGCCTTGTTATGCAGGCTGGGGGAAGCATTAATGTAAATGCAAACGTTACCATTGATGGATCAGGTACTCTTCATTTAGAAGCAGATTCTCCACACAGTAGTTCCGGTGCAGCGGACGGGACAGGAACCCTAAATTTTGCAAATGGAACAACAACTACTACAGGAGGAGGTACAGCTTCATTTATTGGTGCTGATTTTTCTATAGACGGAGCGATAACTGTAGGTGCTGGAAATATTTCTATTGCCGAATCGAGATCAAGCACAACTCTCG
>Ga0209631_10002781_pt1 | contig 20624 bp, 15 predicted proteins | sample COG_08_FD_184752 | JGI IMG/M metagenome (GOLD analysis project Ga0209631, IMG submission 184752) | Pelagic Microbial community sample from North Sea - COGITO 998_met_08 (SPAdes) (version 2) | ecosystem: Environmental > Aquatic > Marine > Neritic zone/Coastal water | place: Helgoland, sampling...
ATAAACCTATGGAAGAACAAAAGAAAACCATTGATGAAACCTTTGAAACTTGGAAAGGCGACTTAGAGCAAATTGATGATGTTTGTGTTATTGGGGTTAGGGTTTAAAACAAAGCAATCATTTTGATGTGGCCAATTGAAGAACAAAATAGTTGCCATATTTTTATTTATTATAATAATTATTAAATTATTTTTCTATAGATTTGTATCAAGATTATAAAATGAATTTAAAGAAATTACATCATCATCATTTTTACAATTGCTCTCAGGTAAGTGGAAAATGATATATGTATAGTTAATATATTTCAAAACCCGTCTGAGTAAATCAGGCGGGTTTTTTGTTTTAATCAATCCGTTCAAAGGTTTACTCAGATCACAAAACATAAAAAATGAGTAAACTAAAAATTGCAATACAAAAAAGTGGAAGACTAAATCAAGACTCTCTCCAACTATTAAAAGATTGTGGTATTTCTATTGATAACGGTAAGGATCAACTAAAGGTAACTGCACCAAATTTTCCTCTAGAGATTTTATACTTAAGAAATGCTGATATCCCACAATATCTAGAAGACGGGGTTGTGGATGTTGCTATTATTGGAGAAAACCTTCTAATTGAAAAACAGAAAAATATTGAGATAATTCAAAGGTTAGGATTTTCTAAATGCAGAGTTTCATTGGCCATTCCAAAAGAAATTGAGTATGATTCAATAACTTATTTTGAAGGAAAAAAAATAGCAACTTCTTATCCAAATACACTTCTAAATTTCTTAAACAAAAATCAGGTCAATGCTGAAATACATGCTATTTCAGGTTCGGTTGAAATTGCCCCAAATATTGGTCTTGCAGATGGTATTTGCGATATTGTAAGTTCTGGAAGTACATTATTTAAAAATGGATTAAAAGAAATTCAAGTAATTTTAAGGTCAGAAGCTGTATTGGCAAAGTCTCCAAATATTGGGCTCAAACAAAAAGAAATACTAGATAAATTACTTTTTAGAATGAAAGCTGTTCTGAAGGCGAAAAACACCAAATATATTTTAATGAACCTTCCAAACACGAAAATTGAAGAGGTGAGTAGAATATTACCTGTTTTAAAAAGCCCTACGGTTCTTCCATTAGCAAAAGAAGGATGGAGTTCATTACACAGCGTAATAGACGAAACCAAATTTTGGGATGTAATAGATGAATTAAAAAATGCGGGAGCAGAAGGAATTTTAATTGTTCCCATAGATAAAATGGTATCGTAATGGAATTATTTAAGAATATTAAACAAAAAGATTGGTCCACAATGGTTAGTCGACCAACTATTGATAAAGAACAGCTGGATCAGATTGTAAACACAATATTAAAAAATGTTAAAGAAGATGGAGACAATGCGTTAAGAGCTTATACACAGAAATTTGACAATGTAGATTTAGCTGAATTTTTAGTTTCAGAAGCAGAAATACAAAAAGCAAAAAAACTTGTTTCAAAAGAACTTATGCAAGCTATCAATATAGCTAAACAGAATATTGAAAAATTTCATAAATCTCAATTCATAGATGAGAAGGTTATAGAAACCTCTGTTGGTGTAGAATGTTGGAGAAAATCAGTTGCTATTGAAAAAGTTGGACTATACATTCCAGGAGGCTCGGCACCCTTATTCTCAACAGTACTAATGCTTGGTGTTCCAGCTAAATTAGCTAATTGCGAAGAGGTTGTATTGTGCACACCATCTAACGATCAAGGAGAAATAAATCCAGCAATATTGTATACAGCTAACTTAATTGGTATTACTAAGATATATAAAGTAGGGGGAGCTCAAGCAGTCGCGGCTATGGCGTATGGAACTGAAACAATTCCACAAGTTTATAAAATTTTTGGACCCGGTAATCAATTTGTAACTAAAGCCAAAGAGTTAGTTCAACAAAGTGGGATTAGTATAGATATGCCAGCAGGACCAAGTGAAGTATTAGTTATTGCGGATAAAACTGGGAATCCAGAATACATTGCTGCCGATTTATTGTCTCAAGCTGAACATGGCGCAGACAGTCAAGTAATTTTACTATCGGACTGCGAAAATATTTTGACACAAACCTTAATTCAATTAGAGAAACAAGTTCTTTTATTACCTAGATCTGAAACGGCAAAAAAAGCCTTATCCAATAGTAAAGCCTTTCTTTTAAATAATATGGAAGACTGTATGGACTTTAGCAATCTCTATGCACCAGAACACCTAATTATAGCTTCAAACGATGCTTCCAAATATATTGATAAGGTAATTAATGCAGGTTCTGTGTTTCTGGGTAACTACAGTTGTGAGAGTGCTGGAGATTACGCTAGCGGAACTAATCATACCTTGCCAACTAATGGATACGCTAGAAATTACAGTGGTGTTTCCTTAGATAGTTTTCAAAAGAAAATCACTTTTCAAAAAATAAGCAAAGAAGGAATTCAAGCAATTGGACCTTCAATTGAAATAATGGCAGAATCAGAGCAATTATTTGCGCACAAAAATGCCGTAACTCTCAGATTAAAAGATGTATAAAATGTTTAAATTAGAAAATATAATTCGAAAAAACATAATTGACTTAACTCCCTATTCATCGGCAAGAGAAGAATTTAAGGAAGAGGCAACTATCTTGCTGGATGCAAATGAAAATCCATTTGAAACAGCACTCAATCGCTACCCTGATCCTTTTCAAACAGCTTTGAAAAAAGAACTTTCAATTATCAAAAGAGTAGAAACCAATCAGATTTTTGTTGGAAATGGCAGCGATGAAGCTATAGATCTTTTATTTAGAGCTTTTTGCGAGCCAGGGAAGGATAAGTCGTATGTTTTTCCTCCCACATACGGAATGTATGAAGTGTCAGCAAAAATCAACAATATTGAAACTGTTAAGATCAACCTAAAGCCAGATTTTCAACTCCCTGATAAAAGCGATTTTATTGAAAAAATAGATTCTGCCGGTTTACTTTTTATATGTTCACCTAACAACCCAACAGGAAATACTTATCCTTTAAATGCTATAAACGAAATAGCATCTGCGTTTTCAGGTTTAGTAATTGTTGATGAAGCATATATTGATTTCTCAAGTTCAGAAAGTGCCATTTCGTTGCTCAGCGAATTACCTAATCTAGTTGTGCTCAATACCTTAAGTAAGGCTTATGGTTTAGCTGGATTACGCTTAGGGATGGCTTTTGCAAGTAAAGAGGTTATTGCTGTACTTAATAAAATAAAACCGCCATACAATGTGAATTCAATTAGTCAGATTGAAGGGCTAAAAGCTTTAAAGAACACTAAGAAATTTTTGAGCCAAATTGATGTATTAAAATCAGAAAGAAATTTATTGACTAAGGCTTTGTCTGCAATTCCTTCTGTAATTAAGGTTTATCCATCAGAGGCTAACTTTTTACTTATTGAATTTGACCAATCAGATAAAATATTTGTTTCATTGAAATCTAAAGGTATTATAGTTAGAAACCGAACAAGGGATGTTAAAAACTGCTTAAGAATTACGGTTGGCACTCCACAACAAAATAGAATATTAATCAAGGCTATTAAAGAGATTTAACGATGAAAAAAGTATTATTTATAGATCGAGATGGAACATTGGTTATAGAACCACCATTAGACTATCAATTAGATAGTTTAGAAAAACTAGAGTATTATCCTGGAGTATTTCAGGGTCTTTCCAAAATTGTTGATGAACTAGATTATGAATTGGTAATGGTTACCAATCAAGATGGATTAGGAACGAGTTCGTTTCCTGAGGATACTTTTTGGCCAGCGCATAACAAGATGCTTCAAGCTTTCAAAAATGAAGGTATTGAATTCAGTGAAATTTTAATTGATAGAAGCTTTGCTGAAGAGAATGCTCCAACCAGAAAGCCAAATACAGGATTGTTAAACAAATATATTTTTGGCGATTATGACCTAGAAAACTCTTATGTAGTTGGTGATAGAGCAACGGATATCGAATTAGCTAAAAATCTAAAAAGTAAAAGTGTTTTTATTGGAGATAGTAATGAAATGGCTACGTTGTCTACTACTAATTGGAATGAAATCTACCAATTCTTAAAAGCAATCCCACGGAAGGTTGAAATCAATAGAAAAACTAAAGAAACGGATATAAAAGTAGAATTAAACTTGGATGGAAGTGGAAAAGGGTCTTTCAGCACTGGAATAGGTTTTTTTGACCACATGTTGGAACAAATTTCTAAACATGGAAATATAGATTTAAATATAGATGTAAAAGGAGATTTAGAGATTGATGAGCACCATACTATAGAGGATGTTGCGCTTACTTTAGGAGATGCATTCTTACAGGCCTTAGGTTCTAAAAAAGGAATTGAACGGTATGGCTTCCTGCTGCCTATGGATGAATGTTTAGCTCAGGTTGCAATTGATTTCGGAGGTAGGGCTTGGCTAGTTTGGGAGGCCAATTTTGAAAGAGAAATGATTGGAGAAATGCCTACTGAAATGTTTATGCACTTTTTTAAATCGTTTACGGATGCTGCAAAATGTAATTTGAATATTAAAGCAGAAGGCGAAAATGAACACCACAAAATAGAAGCAATATTTAAAGCTTTTGCAAAAGCAATTAAAATGGCTAAGATGAAAACAGAAAATTATTCAATACCTAGTACAAAAGGCATATTATGATTGCAATTATAAAATACAATGCAGGAAATATTAGTTCGGTGAAGAATGCACTAACTCGCTTGGGCTATGAAAGCATAATCACTAGCGATTCAGAGGAGATATTAAATGCCGACAAGGTTATTTTTCCGGGAGTAGGTCAAGCTAGTTCAGCTATGAAATACTTAAATGAACGCAACTTAGATAAGACAATTTTATCCATTAAAAAGCCAATGCTTGGAATTTGCTTAGGTCAGCAGTTAATGTGCGCGTATTCTGAAGAAGGAAGTACCCAATGTTTAGGGATTTTTAACACAAAAGTGAAGAAATTCCCTAATACAGAATTGGTTCCTCATATGGGCTGGAATAACTTCTCTAAAGTAAAAGGCGAACTTTTTAATGGTTTAGAGAATACCAATAACGTTTATTTTGTCCACAGTTATTATGCAGAGGTAAATGAGCAAACAACTGCAGTTTGCGATTATATAAAACCTTTTAGTGCAGCAATGCAAAAAGATAATTTTTATGCAACTCAATTTCATCCAGAGAAATCGGCTGATATTGGTGAACAAATACTTAAAAACTTTCTGGACTTATGAGAATTATACCGGCAATAGATATAATAGATGGTAACTGCGTGCGGCTTTCTAAAGGAGATTACAGCACTAAAAAAGTCTACAATGAAAACCCATTAGAAGTAGCTAAAGAATTTGAAGATAATGGTGTTAAATTCTTACATGTAGTAGATTTAGATGGAGCAAAATCGAAACATATTGTGAATTATAAAATACTTGAGTTAATTGCATCTAAAACGAATCTTCAAATAGATTTTGGCGGAGGCATAAAAACAAATAAAGATGTTGAAATTGCTTTTAACAGTGGTGCTTCACAAATTACAGGAGGCAGCATAGCGGCTACTAATTCAAATTTGTTTTTGCAGTGGTTGGATAGATATGGCTCTGATAAAATCATTTTAGGTGCAGATTGCAGTAATCGGAAAATTTCAACGAATGGATGGTTAGAAAAATCTGATATTGATGTTGTTGATTTCATCAAAGAGTATGAATCAAAAGGGGTAAAGAATGTTATCTGCACAGATATAGCTAAAGATGGAATGTTGGAAGGCACCTCTAATCAACTTTATAAAGAAATTATGAGCGATTCCTCTGTTAATTTGATTGCAAGCGGTGGAGTATCGAGCATGGATGATTTATATCAACTTATCGAATTGGGGTGTGAAGGTGCTATTTTGGGTAAAGCCATATATGAAGGAAAGATAACATTAAAACAACTGCAAGAATTATGTTAAAAAAGAGAATTATACCCTGCCTAGATATTAAAGATGGTAGAACTGTCAAAGGAATTAATTTCGTAGGAATTAGAGATGCAGGAGATCCAATTGAATTAGCAAAAAATTATGTAAAACAAGGTGCGGATGAACTGGTGTTTTTAGACATAACCGCAACAATAGAGAATCGATCCACTTTAATTGATTTGGTGAAAAGAATCGCCAAAGAAATTAATATTCCATTTACTGTTGGTGGAGGGATATCCTCTGTTGAAGATGTGAGCAAATTAATAGAAGCCGGAGCTGATAAAGTAAGTATAAATTCCTCAGCGGTAAAGCGACCTGAATTAATTACGGAAATAGCAGAGAAATTTGGTAGTCAGTGTGTAGTAGTTGCTATTGACACTAAGTATGAAAATTCTGAGTGGAAGGTATTTGTAAATGGAGGAAGAAAGTTTACAGGTTTAAATACAGTTGAATGGGCTCAGCAAGTTGAAGAGAAAGGAGCAGGCGAAATCCTTTTGACCTCAATGAATAATGATGGTACAAAAGCAGGATTTGCTATTGATATTACAAATGACGTGAGCTCTGTCGTAAATTTACCCGTTATTGCTTCAGGAGGAGCGGGACTGAAAGAACACTTTAAAAATGTATTTGAAAAGACAAAAGCAACTGGAGGATTAGCAGCAAGTATTTTTCATTACGGAACAATACCAATTCCAGAATTAAAGAATTACTTAAAAGAGCAAAAAATAGCAATACGATAGATATGAAAATAGATTTCAATAAAGAGGATAATGGTTTGGTACCAGTAATAGTGCAAAACAACAACACCTTACAAGTTTTAATGTTAGGATACATGAACGATATAGCTTTTCTTAAAACACAAAAAGAAAGACGTGTGACCTTCTTTAGTAGAAGTAAAAACAGGCTATGGACCAAGGGGGAGGAGTCCGGGAATTTCTTAAACGTTAATGACATCCAAATTGACTGTGACAATGACACTATTTTAATTAAAGTAACACCTTTAGGTCCAACATGCCATAAAGGATCAACTTCTTGTTTTAGTGAAGAAACAGCTAAAGGCTTTGTCTATGAACTAGAAGAAACCATAAACCAGCGAATTGATGAAAATGATGAAAATTCTTATACGAATCAATTGTTTAGAAGAGGAATTAATAAAGTAGCCCAAAAAGTAGGAGAGGAAGCTGTAGAATTAGTTATTGAAGCAAAAGATGATGATGAAAACCTTTTTAAAAATGAGGCTGCAGATCTTATGTATCACTATCTCATCCTTCTGAAAGCAAAGGGATTTAAACTGATAGATGTCGAAAATATTTTAAAAGATAGGGCTAAGTAAACTCTTTAAAAATCAGATAGGTTTTAACCAGAGACAACTAATATATGCATATTCCGTCATAAAGTTATTGCGATTCAATTTATTAATACACAGGAAATAAAGAATATCAATGGCATAATCAATATATTTGATTCGATTTACATAGAATATTATGAAAACCATCTTTTTAGCATCAGTAATTTTACTTTCGGGATTAGTCCAAGGGCAAACGCAATTATGGCAAACGCTTATAGATACATCCGTAACTTTCTCTTCACCTAGAGCGGTAAAGTTAAATGGAGATTCTATTTTAGATGTTGTAATTGGCGGAGGAATTGATGGATCACCCGATGAACGCGGTGTGGTGGCGTTAGATGGAGCAAATGGAAATGTGCTCTGGGAATTTGCTACAGATGATGAGATGTTTAGCAGTGCTGCGTTTGGAGATGCAAATGGAGACGGCGAAAAAGATATTTTTATTGGGGGTAGAAATGGAGAGTTCTATGCGATTGATGGTCAAACAGGGAGTATGATATGGGAGTTTTTTCCTTATCCAGCAAGTCAAGCTGCTGATAGTGGATGGTTAAATTTTTATAGTCCCCAAATTATTTCGGATCAAAATGGAGATTTAGTTGCAGATATATTGGTTGCAAATGGAGGCGATCATGCAGCTTTGCCATGGGATACATTGCGACCTCCCGGAAGATTAATGATTTTAGACGCTCTTACGGGGAATATCATAGCGCAAGACACAATGCCCGATGGAGAGGAAACTTATTGCTCAGCTGTATGCATAGACATGAATAATACGGGTGTTTATAGTGTTATTTTCGGCAGTGGAGGTGAAGACGATGGAGGATCTCTTTGGCGAGTTCCTTTATTGGATTTAATGAATAACGATATAAGTGGCGCTACCATGTTGATTGATGATCCTGTTACAGGGTTTATAGCTCCGGTCAGCTTAGCTGATATCAATTATGATGGAGTTTATGATATAGTAAGTCAAAGCTTCAGCGGTACCATCTATGCAATCGATGGATTATTGAATACAATTCTTTGGGAAGTTACTATTCCTGGTGCTCAATCCAGTGCAGCGCCTATTTTCGGAAATTTTACAGGGAATCAATCACCAGATGTTTTTGCAGTATTAGGTAAAGGTTCGGCTCCTTCTTATTTTGATTACTATCAAGTAATGATAGATGGAAATACCGGAGAGGTTGCGTTTTTTGATAGTATTAGTGATTTAAACTTTGCTTCAGCTAATGCTGCAGACCTCGATTTAAACGGAAGAGATGAAGTTATTTTATCGGTAAATTATCACACTGGAACACATTTTGAACATCAATTAAAAATAGTAGATTTCCCGAATAACAGTATCAGTGATTTATCGCTTACTGAAGCTGGAGTTAACCTTGGTAGTACACCTTTAATCACAGATTTAGATGGGAATGGATTCATTGATTTTGTATATGCATTTAGGGCAGATAGTGTTAATCCTATGGGTGCAAAAGGATTTAAGTTAGCGCGTATAGAAGGTACTTATACCAACCCAGGTCCTGGTATCGCATGGGGATCATATATGGGTAATGATTACAATGGAATTTACAATTTTGAAGTTACCAATTGTGGAACCATTAACCTTAATCTAATTGTAAATAATACCTCATGTAATTATTGGAATGACGGCAATGCTTTGGTGAGTCCAACAGGAGGAACCGAGCCATATGCTATTAATTGGTCTAGTGGACAAATTACAGACAGTATAGGTTCTTTAAGTCCAGATAATTACTCGGTATATGTTGTAGATTCAGTTGGCTGTCTCAAATCTACCAATTTTAACATTGTAGATCCCTATGTATTAACCTGGGGTGGAGTAGGGACGCCTACCTGTCCTGGAGATAGCAATGCTACAGCAACTTTAGCTAGTTCAGGTTGTCCTTGTATGTTTAGCGGATGTATCTACGATTGGGCAAGTATTGACTCTTTGAAGGTTGCCAATTATTTATGGGCCGGTTGGCAGGTGGTAACAATTACGCACCTAGATGGGTGCCAAGTAACTGATTCTATCTTTATCGAGGAGGCATATCCAATACTAGATAGTCTTAATTTTGGCAATATTCAATGCGCAACAGACACTTTAGGTTACGTAAATCTTCATCTGCACGATTCGGCAAACGTATCCATTGGATGGGCGGATGGTTCTCACGAATCCTCTATAGATAGTCTTTCGGCTGGTTGGTATTATTACCAGTTAATAGATAACAGAGGATGTAATTATTATGATTCCGTTCAAATTACAACTCCAGATGCACTCATTGCCAATTATTCGATGATTTCGCCACTCTGTTTTGGAGATGCTAATGGTTCTATATTAGGCTCTGCTGTTGGAGGTACAGGAGGCTATTCTTTTGCTTGGAGTAATTCAGATACACTTGCTTTGACAGATTCTTTAATTGCGGGCTATTATAATCTAGTGGTCACAGATTCTACAGGCTGCACATTTATTATCGATTCAATAAATTTAAGTCAACCCGATATTTTGGCTTTAAATACAGATGGATGGAATTCTAGCTCCGATTCTTGTATGGCTTCTGCAGAAGTTACCGTAAGTGGAGGAACCAGTGGCTATAGCTATTCTTGGAATGACGCTACTTCTGCCACAACTTTTGATGTGCACGAGTTGTGTGCTGGAACCTATATTATTACGGTTACCGACGCAAACGGTTGTGAGTCTATTGATAGTGTAACAGTTTCTTCAACTGTAGGATTAGCAACCAATGAAAATATAAATGTTTCTGTTTTTCCCAACCCAAGTAATGGAAACATACAATTGAATGGATTAAGAATAGGGCAGGACCTAGAAATATTTAAGATGACTGGCAAACTTGTATATTCTGATCGAGTTGGTGCGCTTGGCATAACGTTAAACCTAAGTAGGCTGACTTCGGGTAAATACTTTATTCGCATTAGTGATCTGTCGGGTTACCAAATTATTCCAATATCAATAATAGATTAATCATTTTTGTAATGAATAGAGTTATTAGTGAATGAAAATGGTGATTTATTTCATAAAAGCTGAAGCCTCTTTATAGAGCTCAATATCTTTAATTAACGGTTGTAGCTTTTTTATATAAGCTCCCAATTCAAGTAATTTCTGTTTGTCTTTTTTACTTGGAGAATTCAAGTTAGGGACAACAAATTCAGCCATTTGAGAAACATAAGCGAAAACCATTTCGGGAGATTTCGAATTCACTTTGAAGATTTTTGCTTTAGTATCTTGCCCGTTTACAGCTTTAAGACCTTTCATTTCTGAAGACAGTTTATTCATCTTTGTAAAGGAAACACCACACCTAGGAATTTCATAAACTACAGGTTTTTTAAACTTTGTTACAATCTGCTTTAATAATATTTTGGAATATACTTTAAACTTACCCAATGCTTTTATTTTAAAATTTGTTCAACAAATCTATTAGAATTTTTTATAATTAAGTAGCGTATTTTGTCCAATTTATTCAAATGTAATATTTTGGTGGCAGGTTGAATAGGTTATTGGAATTGCGAAAAGACAAAATGAATTATTCAGTCAAATGATTTTACAACAGGTTTAAATTTGATTAGCATTATATCCAATTAAAACTAATGTTCTATCCCCTTCATTTCTTACTTCTAAAAAACCAGAATAAACATCCTCGTCAAAATCTATTACATCAAAATAAGTATCACTCCATTTATAATATTCTCCATCAATTAGTATTAGTTTTAATACCTGCACAACATCTTTCAGCTCGAAAAAATGTTATTTAAACCAATTGTAAAACATTGATTATATTTGAAACAAAGTAAATCAATGAGGAATGTTGTTAGTATTACAATGGTGCTACTCCTTTTTTCGGCCTGTAGTATTGAACTTGAGAAGAAGACCATTTCTGAAAAGTTAGCAGCAGAGCGTAAAACTGAATTTAAGTACTTGGCTTTAGGTGATTCTTATACCATAGGAGAAAGTGTTGACAGGAAAAAATGCTATCCGAATCTATTGAAGGATACTCTGATTAAAGCTGGTTTTTTATTAGATACTGTTACAATTATTGCTAAAACTGGTTGGACTACAGAGGACTTAAAGAATGGTATTTTTAATAGAGAGATAGAAGGAAATAAATATGATTTGGTAACGCTGCTGATTGGTGTAAATAATCAATATCAAGGTCTCGATATAGAAACTTACCGAAAAGAGTTTTTTAGCCTGTTAAAACAAGCAATAAGCTTTGCTAATGATGATCCTAAAAAGGTTATTGTTATATCCATACCAGATTGGGGAGTAACTCCCTTTGCATCTGATAGAGACAATAAACAAATTGCCTTTGAAATAGATAATTACAATGCTATCAAAAAGGAAGAAGCCCAAAAGCTTAACGTAAGTTTTGTAGATATAACAGCTTTTTCTAGGAAAGCGGATAAGCATCCTGAATTAGTTGCAACTGATGGACTGCATCCTTCCGGCGAAATGTATTTGGAATGGGTAAATAGAATATTTCCTGTTGCAAAACAAATCTTGGAGAAATAGAGCTTAAATAGCAATCCAGATGTGGTAAACGAATTTAAAATATATACCTTTATCAATAAAGAATAGCCCTTAAAATAAAACATTAAACCCTTTTATTTATTTGTTTAATGATGCTGATCAATATTGTTTAGTTTTACCTTAACCAAAGCTATATCTATGATAATTAAAGCTGAGAAGAAATCAAAAGATGAAATTTAGCATCGTGTGGTTATTTACACATAATGGCTAATTATAAGAAAAAATGTATTCAAGATAAAAAACTAGACTTCCTGAGAATCGCTTAGAAAATTAATTATGTACAGATCTACAGAATATTATATTCTACGGATTCCAAAAATCTATTAATTAAAGCTTGGCGTAAATTTTTTAACATAATACCCTCCGATATATGACTGAAGAGTATATATCATTTATAAATAAACGTATAGCACCGTATTATTGGATCAGCTCCTTTTGTCTTATAATTAATATTATGTTAAATAGAGTTTTGCAGCTATTCCCGCATCACCTATCATTTCATATGATTAGAAAACAAAGTATACCTGCAATACAAGTGACAATAGGATGACCTTTGTACATAACCGTATTAATCAGTTATTGCCGCCGCAGCTTCTTTTCCAACCATAGTTCCCAGAGCAACACCCATACCACCTAGCCGAACCGCACAGAGAATATTTTTCCCGACCTCCTTAATAATAGGTTCTTTATTCTCTCCAACTCCCATTATTCCGGCCCAATGGTAATCCACTTCATAATTGGTGTTTGGCAAAATCACATTAGATAAAATATCCTTCAACGTATCAATTATCTGGGTTGTACATTCCATTTCTGTAGTGTTCTCTCCTTTAAAATCCAGGTTTCTTCCACCACCAAATAAAACGCGGTTATGAATATTTCTAAAATAGTAATACCCTTTGTCATAGTGAAAAGTTCCTTTTAAAGGTAAATTCGGAATTGGTTTCGTAACTAGTACCTGCGCTCTTGCGGGCTCTACATCTTCATTTAAAAATTGCTTTGCAAAACCATTGGAACAAATAACTAGTTTACCTGTTTTGATTGTTAAATTATTGTTTATTTCCAGTTCAACTCCTGATACAGTTGAGCTATACTGAGTAACTTCAGCTCCATTAATAATATTTACGCCTTCCTTTCTTGCTAAATCAAGGTAAGCCTTCATCATTTTCCCTGTGTCAACTTGCCCCTCGTATTGGTTTTTTATAATACCTATAACCCCTTCAAATCCAAAATCAAACTCTTCTTTCGAATAAACAGAGCCGCCAAACTCCTTCCGTAGCAAATCATTTAAGTCACCCATTCGATCCAAACACTCTACATACTCTTCTTTTTGCTCCGGCCTAAAAAGCTCAAAACCCCCATTAAGTTGAAAATCTATTGCCTCTTTTCCTAAAAGCTCAATTAGCATGTTCAAACCATTATTCCTGCTTTCAATTAAACGCACTATCTCATCTAAACTAGTATTTTGTAAATCGTCTAGTACCTCGCCTAATGAACCAAAACATGCAAAACCAGCATTTTTAGTACTCGCACCCCAAGGAAGGATACCTCTTTCCAATATCAAAACCTTTAAAAAAGGTGATTTTCTCTTCAGATGGATTGCTGCAGACAGGCCCGTTATACCACTGCCAATTATCACCACATCATTCTGCCCTATTAATTCCTTGTTTTCCCAGTAACTAAAATTCATTTTGGAAAATTACAAATTTTATATTCAGAATTTAATTCATATCGCTAACTAAATAGCATTTAAAGGAAAAGCAACTATGTTCATTCTTGACGCAGCCAATAAGCTCTTTGAAAAATAACAGATTTGCAGTGCCCTTTTCATTTTATTTTTCGTCTTTAGTAAAAACAAATACTTTTTGTACTTTGCGCCTATGTATTTCAAAGGGATTTTTATTCTCATTTTCTCACTCATCTCAATTGGTTATAGCCTTGGGCAGGAACCACAAGTTTTAGGAGGTTATAAGTTTATAGAGAACAAAAACCAATGGCCAGATCAGGTACATTACCGCTCGGATATTGAAGGCGGATATCTATATCTAGAAAAGGATGGGTTTTTATTCAATTTATATGACGGAAAAGAATTCGCTAGATATGTGCAAGCGCATTATGATAAATCTTTACCCAGAAACTTTGATAAACTATCGTGGCATAGTTATAAAGTTACATTTAGCAACTGCAATACTGAAGCATTAGCAAAAGGTAGTTTAGAAACACCCGAATATTACAACTACTTTTTAGGAAATGACAAAACCAAGTGGGCTTCTCACGCAAAAGGTTTTCACAGAATAGAATACAAAGAACTTTATCCTGGTATTGATTTAAACATGTACTCCAAAGTCTTTAATCTTAAATATGATTTTGTAGTTAAAGCAAATGCAGATGCTAAGCAAATTGAATTGAATTATGATGGTGCTGACGATATTGCAATAAAAAATGAGAGACTGCATATCTACACACAAGTAAATCACATTATTGAAGACAAGCCTTATGCATTCCAAATAATTGATGGTGAAAAGATTGAAGTCAAATGTAAATTCAAATTGAAGGGAACAACAGTAACTTTTGAATTCCCTAAAGGTTATAATCATAATTATGATTTAATTGTTGATCCTACGCTCATGTTCGCAACTTATTCCGGCTCTACGGCCAATAATTTTGGATATTCCGCGACTTTTGATTCAAAAGGTTTTTTATATGCAGGAAGCTCGGTTTTTGGAGCAGGTTACCCCACCATTCTTGGCTCTTATGATGGGACTTTTAACGGTGGTTCGGGTTTATCTCCAGGTATAGATATCGCAATTTCAAAATTTGATACTACGGGCACTTTTTTACTCTACTCCACCTATATTGGAGGGAATAGCGATGAATTGCCGCATAGTTTAATTGTGAATAATTTTGATGAATTATTTATCTTGGGAACAACTAGCTCAACAAACTACCCTTACACTACTGGATGCTATGACTCCACTTACAATGGAGGAATCCCTAATGATTTACAACAAGGTCTTGGAGCAAATTATATTAATGGCTCTGACATTGTTGCTTCTAACCTCACTGCTGACGGTACATCCCTATTGGCATCTACTTTTATTGGAGGTTCTGGAAATGATGGATTAAATTCAACACATGATTTTACCAATTGTGCATTGAATGTTTTAAAATATAATTATGCGGATGAAATTCGAGGAGAAATAGATATAGACGAAAACAACAATATATACATTGTTAGTTGCACGCAATCAACGGATTTTCCAATTGTAGGTAATGTTTTCCAGCCAACCTTTGGGGGTGGAGATTTAGACGGTGTAATTATCAAATTAGATAATTCACTTCAAAACATTATATGGAGTAGTTATTTTGGAGGAGAAAAACATGATGCCGGCTATTCTCTTGCAATCGATTCAAACGAAGATATTTATATAACTGGAGGAACGAACTCTGACTCATTAGTTACTACTCCTGACGTTATTGACACAATTGCATTAGGGGGAAGGAGTGATGGGTTTATAGCACATATAGAAGCAGGGGGTCAGCAAATCATTAGCTCAACTTATTATGGCAGTCCTACCTATGACCAGTCTTATTTTGTTGAATTGGATAATTCGAACAACGTTTATCTATTAGGGCAAACTGAAGTTCAAGATTCTACTTTTATTCATAATGTGCTTTACTTTAATTACGGCAGTGGTCAATTTGTAAGTAAATTAACAGCACAGTTAGATTCAGTGATATATTCAACTGTTTTTGGCAATGGAAATGGGATAAGTTTATCTCCAACAGCCTTCTTAGTTGATTTGTGTAATAAAATGTACCTATCTGGCTGGGGAGGAGGAACTAATAATTTTAACACTTGTAATAATACCAGTTCCACAATAGGCATGCCCATCACTTTTGATGCATTCCAGTCAACAACAGATGGCAGTGATCACTATGTAATGGTTTTAGAAGATGATGTTTCAAACATTGTGTACGGGACTTTCTTTGGTGGACCTACAAGTCAAGAACATGTTGATGGTGGAACAAGTCGATTTGATAGAAAAGGAAAGGTGTACCAAGCAATGTGTTCGGGATGTGGATTTAATTCTGATATGCCTATCTATCCATCTAATGCAGTATCTCCAACGAATAACAACAGTTGTAATTTAGGCGTCTTTAAAATGGATTTTGATTTACCCGTGGTGGTTGCAGATTTTGAAACTCCCCCGATTGGGTGTGCACCCTATACCTATACATTTATTAATACAAGCTTAAGTCAAGACTATACTTCTTGGGAATGGGATTTCGGTGATAGTGTTGGAACAAGTAATCAATTAAACCCATCTTACACCTACACGGATGCGGGAAGCTATACCATTACTTTGATTGTTAACGATACAGCAACCTGCAACTTTGGAGATACCATTCAAAAGGAAATTCTAATTATGGGAGATACAGTATATTCTCTTGGTGACCTTTCTATTTGTCCTGAAGAATCGCAGCAATTGGGTATTTTGCCAAATTCGGATCCTACGATTACTTATTCTTGGTTCCCCACTACTGGTTTAAGTGATTCGACAATCTCGAATCCTTTTGCCACGCCTACTTCAACAACCAATTATGCTTTACTAATTTCAAATGGGGTTTGCACTGATACTGTTTTTCAAAACATAATAATAAACACTCCTCAATTAGCTATTTCAAATGATACCACAGTTTGTGATGATTTCTCTTCCGTCACGTTTTCTGCCAATTCCTTTGGAACCAGTTCAGATTATATTTGGTCGTCAAATAATCAGTTTACTGATACACTCAACTCCCCTATTACATCCAACACAATAACAGTTAGTCCTTTGTTTACTTCAACTTATTTTGTACAAATAAATAACAATGGTTGCTATTTAAGTGACTCGGTTGTTCTTACGATTTCCGGTAGCTCCACAACAATTATCGGAGATCAAGGTATTTGCATTGGTGATTCTACCTTTTTAGTAGTTACAAATCTAAACCCTTTGGATACACTTACTTATAACTGGAGCCCTGACAACAGTATTCTATCTGGCGATGGAACAAATACTGTTTGGGTTAACCCAAGTTCTACAACAACGTATAACGTTACTTCTACATCAACAAATGGATGCATAATTAATAATGAGGTTACTGTTTCAGTTGACAACTTACCTAATCTAACCATAGATGCCTGGGCAAATAATGACACTATATTTCAAGGAGATTTTACACAGTTAAATGTAACGCCTAATGGCTATACATACAATTGGGCACCAGCTGAGTCTTTAAATGACCCAAATGCGCAATTTCCAAATGCTTCACCTATAGTGACAACTAGCTATATAGTCTCTATCAATGGAAATGGTTGTTCAAAAACAGATACTGTTAAAGTATATGTTGCGGAGATTATATGTGATGAACCTTATATTTTTGTTCCGAATGCATTTACTCCTGATGGTGATGGTATTAATGATGTTCTCTATGTAAGATGTCATCCTAATTCAGAAATAGTGTTTCGAGTTTTTGATAGATGGGGCGAGTTAGTTTTCGAAACTTTTGACATAAACTTCGGATGGGATGGAATATTTAAAGGAAAAGAATCCGATCCAGCAGTATTTGATTATTATCTAGAAGTACTTTGTCCAGGTGATGAGAAGTTTTTTAAAAAAGGAAATGTGACCTTAATTCGATAAGTTGATTTTAATAAGAAAATATATCATTTTAGGCCTCTTTAGTGTAATACTGCTAAATGGAAATGCACAAGATATTCACTTTTCTCAGTACGACCTCTCTCCTATTAACTTAAACCCTGCAATGACTGGGCAATTCAACGGAGATTTTCGATTTATTGGAAATTATCGTTCTCAATGGGGGTATGTTACAGTTCCATTCAATACAATAAGTATTGGCGCTGACGCCAAAAGCATCTTCAATACGAAAGATTTAGCAGGTGGAATTCAGATAAACCAAGATAGAGCTGGCGATTCTAAATTCAATACATTTCAAGTTAATTTTTCTGGAGCTTACTTAAAACCTATAAGTAACGACTCATTGCACAATCTTTCTTTTGGTATTCAATCAGGATTCACCAATCGAAGTTTAACTTATGAACCACTGTCTTTCGATGTTCAATATAACGGTTCCTATTACGACGAGAATTTACCTAATCAAGAAAATTTTGCCCGAGAAAGTAGAACCTATCTGAACCTTAATTTTGGTGTTGGTTATTTATGGGAAATAGAAAAAAGGAAAACAATAAGAGGTGGTCTTGCTCTTTTCAATTTAACTAAACCGAAACAAAGCTTTTTTAATGATAATGAAATTAAGTTGGACATGCGGCTGGCAGTTCATGCAAATGCTGAATGGAAAGTTCATGAGAAGATAAATGTACTACCGAGTATGTTATTCATGAGTCAAGGGAAATATAAAGAATTAGACTTTGGTGTTTCTGCAAAATACATTTTAACTGATTTTATGACAATGTATCGCACAGTTTGGCTTGGGTGCTTTTATCGTAACCAAGATGCTGGTTTTTTAACTGCAGGAATGGATTACGACGAATGGAAAGTTGGTGTGAGTTATGACATCAACATAAGCACATTGGTTCCTGCTAGTAATAATCGTGGAGGTTTAGAAATATCAGTTATTTATATAATTGACAATACACCGCCAAAAAGAGTAATGCATAGAATTTGCCCGGATTACATTTAATGAAATTGAAATTACTCATCATACTACTATTTCCACTTCTCTGTTTTGGACAATCTCAAAAGCAATTAATTAAATATGCCGATAAAAATGCTTCTTTGGGAGATTTTTATGGCGCTTCTATCTATTACAAACAAGCTTTACGTTCAGATTCTTCTAATATTCATCTTTTGTATAAATATGCAGAGTCTTTAAGAAAGTATAATAACTATGATTTAGCGTCCTATTACTATAATAAAATTGTAGAAAAAGACAAAGCTGGCAGAATCTACAAAGATGCTTGGTTTTGGTTTGCCGCTATGCAGAAATTCAATGGAGATTACCAAGCTTCTATGAAATCATGGAAAAAAGTTAAATCAATCTACAAGAAAAATAAAAAAGGATATGAAACTTTAAAGGCGAGACAAGAAATGATGTCCTGTGGTTTTGCAATGCGTTCTAAAAGCGACTTAACAGACGCTTGTGTAGTAACACATTTGGACACCAATATAAATACAACAAATTCCGAGTTTAGTGCTTTCACGTATTCGAATGAGTTATTTTTTAGTTCTTTGAGAGATACTACAATGGGTGCAGAATTGAATATTGACCATCCCAATAATTATAAAATAAAAATATTCTCATCTACAAAAAAGGACTCAACCGTTTATGAAAGTATAGATTCAACTATCAATAGTCAGCAATTCCATAACGCTAACGGATGCTTTAATTCGAATGAAACAAAATTCTATTTTACACGATGTGATACATTAAATCATTGTGAAATTTACGTTTCCAAATACGGTAATGGTATATGGAGTAAACCAAAAGTGCTTCCTGCAAAAGTGAATGAAAAAGGGACAAACACCACCCAACCCCATGTTACAATGATTGAAGATAAAGAATATTTGTTCTTTTCCTCCAACAGAGTTGGTGGGCAAGGCGGTTTGGATATATGGCATTGTGAAGTTCTAGACGGAGATACTTATTCTAAACCGGTTAATGCAGGAAAAACAGTTAATACTTTAGACCCTGACATCTGTCCATATTATGATCCTAAAGAAGGGGTATTATATTTTAGTTCTACATGGCATAAAGGTTTCGGAGGTTTTGACATATTTAAAGTAAAGGGAAAACCGGGTAAATTTCACGAACCAGAAAACATGATGCAACCTATCAATTCTTCTTGGAATGATTTTTATTACACCGTTAATAAAGAAGGAACTGAGGGATTTTTTACATCTAATCGTTTAGGATCTTTTTTTAAAAAGGGACCTACTTGTTGCAATGATATTTGGAAAGTAAATTTCGATAAAGAAGGAATTGAAGAGCTACAAATTATTGAAACATTAGACGACTTAAATAAATACCTCCCAGTTACCTTATATTTTCACAACGATAGGCCCGGACCTCGTTCTTTGGACACTATCGTTCCGATTAGCTATATGGTAGCTTTCGACCGTTATAAAGAGCTGCAACCAAAATATAGGAATGAATACTCAAAAGGGCTTAAAGACAATAAAGAAATGGAAGCTAGATTAGATATTGATGATTTCTTTAAGCATTATGTTGACAAAGGAGTAAGTGACCTTGAATTATTTACACGTTTATTGCTTGAGGAACTAGGAAAAGGCGAAAAAATTGAAGTAGTTGTTAAAGGCTTCGCGAGCCCTCTTGCTAAAACAGAATATAATGTAAACCTAACCAAAAGAAGAATTTCTAGTTTAGTTAACTATCTCAGAGAATACGAAAATGGGACATTTATCCCCTATCTGGATAAAAATGCTGAGAACGAAGCAGAACTAACCTTTCAAAAAATCCCTTTTGGAGAATACACAGCAAATGCATCGATTAGCGACGATTACTATGATCAAAGAAATTCCATCTACAATCGTTCCGCTGCATTGGAAAGAAAGATAGAAATTCAGACCGTTCGACAAGCCAATCCCAAAGACAGTGTCTATGCTGAAATCAATATTAATATGAGTACGCATGATTTTGGAAAGTTAAAGCAGGGGCAAATTGTGGAGTATACATTTGATGTGAAAAACACAGGAAACAAAGGCCTTTCGATTAAAAAAGTAATTGCAGCATGTGGATGCAGTACAATTTCATTTACC
>Ga0209631_10002785_pt1 | contig 20589 bp, 14 predicted proteins | sample COG_08_FD_184752 | JGI IMG/M metagenome (GOLD analysis project Ga0209631, IMG submission 184752) | Pelagic Microbial community sample from North Sea - COGITO 998_met_08 (SPAdes) (version 2) | ecosystem: Environmental > Aquatic > Marine > Neritic zone/Coastal water | place: Helgoland, sampling...
GGGAATCAGTCAGAAATCACGTGATTGTGATCGTATAATGGATTAAATCCTGCGGCAGGTTTTTGGCGATTTTTCTTCATCGACTCGCGGAATTGGTCACGTAAGTTAAATTGATACGAAGGTATATATCATATAGTTTCTGATTAATGATAATTAACACTTCGGTGAGAGATCATTGCATGTAAACTTCATGTAAACTTATTACTTCATGTAATTTTGATGTAATAAACTACCTTCGTACCTTCGAAGGTAAGCTTCATTCTTCGAAGGTAAGCTTCGTATCATGATAAGTGTTACCTTCGAAGGTATTATTATTAGTAATACGAATGAAGGTATATACCTTCGAAGGCAATTTTCACGTGATTTTGGGATCATATCATGTAAATTTCCCAAAATATACATCATCCTAGCATTTTTGGGTGTTTAGAGATGATGTAAACTTGATGTAATTTTGTTGATGACGTACATATGTATGTAACATCTACTTTAATAATATGTGTGAAGCTCACGATCAAGACCATCATATCCTCCTCGATGAAATCCTGATTGTTTCCAGCGCCGCGAGCTGACGTAGACCAATTTGAAAGGGAGTTCTCCTTTCGATTTTGATTTACCTTTCAACCCGATAAACGTGCACAGTCCCAACAAATAATACCTTCGTACAAGTCTATTATATGTGTAATAGTGTGGATTAATGCGTAATTATGCGTATGCCGCCAAGGGGAACCCTAAATACGAAGGTAATATATACAGCACGTCAAAAATGTAGACAAAATCTCGGATAGAATGAACATGACTTTTATTTATACGGGTGGAGTTTGATACGGGCAGACACACTCGGGTCAGATTCTTTTGCACGGTAGAGGCGATCAGCACTTTTGCTGATAATCCGGTGCGTCGCGTCGTCCGTTCATTTTTCGAGAATCACATTCGAGGTGAGTTGTTGTACCTACCGCCCGAGGCACGTCCGACTCCGAGCCTGCGCCCTGCTTTTCTGCGACAAACTTCTTGCGTACGTAGGGTTCGACCTTGGTTCAACCTTCGACTACTTTTCCAAAATGCCCTTCGCAGGTTCTATACGCTCGGTACTTTCGATGATATTTCCATCACTGCTTTATCACTCGTCACTTGTCTCGTACGATGACAATATGCGCACATAGCTACTTGAGCCCGATCTAAAACTAAAATTAAAGGTCTCCAAAACTGTTTGTTTCCAGGAGAGGGGTTTGCGGCCGCAAATACAGTAGGCATTCCAATATTTGCACGTTCACGAGATTGACTGCGGACGCAACCAATAGGTAATTGATAGACGCCGATCAATCCAATCATTTGAACGTTTCCTGCTACTTCGGTGTGCTGCAAACATTCAAGTCCTTTGTGAGGCTCGCATATGTCTTGCCAGTGATCTACGGGCAGCTTCCAAAATGTTACCTCCTCTTCTATCTTCAGCTAACACAATTGTCCCTCACCCAATATCAGATAAACCGACATGCCGCTGCGCTTAGATATAAAGCGCAAGCTTGTCCAGCGCTCCGACAGAGTTAAAGGGGTGGAACTCCATCCAACGGAACCGTGGATCTTGGCTAATCTTTACACTGGAAACATTTACATTTGGAATCACCAAACAAACTCTCTGGTAAAATCCTTTGAAGTCACAGAGCTGCCCACTAGGGCTGCGAAATGGATCGCTCGCAAGCAGTGGATTGTGTGTGGATCCGATGACATGTTTGTGCGTGTATACAACTACAACACCACTGAACTCATCAAGGCATTCGAAGCGCACAGTGACTATATTCGTTCTGTTGCTGTGCATCCTACTCTGCCCTATCTCTTGACGAGCTCCGATGATATGCTTATCAAACTTTGGGACTGGGAAAACAACTGGGCCTGTACTCAGATTTTTGAAGGGCACTCCCATTATGTGATGCAAGTTGTGTTCAACCCCAAGGACACGAACACTTTTGCTTCGGCTTCCCTCGACAGAAGCATTAAAGTCTGGTCCATCGGCCAGAGCAGCCCGAACTTCACACTTGAAGGACATGAAAAGGGTGTCAACTGTGTTGAGTATTTTGGAGGTGGTGACCGGCCGTACCTGATTTCTGGTGCTGATGACAAGCTTGTCAAAATATGGGATTTTCAGACAAAATCGTGCGTGCAGACTCTTGATGGGCATGCCCATAACGTATCCTCGGTGTGCTTCCATCCTGAACTTCCCGTGATCATATCTGGATCAGAGGATGGTACTTTGCGTATCTGGCATAGCTTGACCTATCGTCTTGAAAACACCTTGAATTATGGTCTCGAGCGGGTTTGGGGCATAGCTGTGATGAAAGGATCTAACTCAGTTTCAGTGGGTTACGATGAAGGAACCGTGATGTTCAAAATTGGTCGCGAAGATCCCGTCGCCTCTATGGACACTAGCGGCAAGATTATTTGGGCAAAGCACAATGATGTCCAGACTGCCAATGTCAAATCTTTACCTGCTGAATATGAAGTTCAGGACGGAGATCGACTTCCTTTGGCTATCAAAGATCTTGGTAGCTGTGACTTATACCCACAAAGTCTCGTGCATGGACCTAACGGTCGATTTGTGACGGTATGTGGAGATGGTGAGTACGTCATCTACACAGCTTTAGCGTGGCGAAACAAATCTTTTGGTGCGGCTCTGGATTTTGGATGGTCAGTGGATTCATCTGAGTTTGCTGTCCGCGAGTCGCCATCAAAGATCAGGATTTTCAATCAGTTTAAGGAGAAAACAACGTTTCGACCACACTTTGCTGCTGAAGGACTTTATGGTGGAGTCCTTCTCGGTCTGAGATCTACAGATTTTATTTGTTTTTATGATTGGGCAGAGTCTCGAGTCATCCGTCGCATTGACGTTAGTGTCAAGGATGTCTGGTGGTCCGAGAGTGGCGAATTTGTGGCCATCGCGAGCGATTCGTCTTTCTTCATCCTTCGATACAATGCGCGGGTCACTGCGGAGGCGCTCCAAAGTGGTGAGGTAGATGAAAGTGAAGGTGTCGAAGACGCTTTTGAGGTGCTGATCGAAATTGGAGAGGTTATTCGCACTGCAGTGTGGGTAGGCGACTGCTTCATTTATAACAATGCAGATTGGCGTTTGAACTATTGCGTTGGAGGAGAAGTGACCACTATCTTTCACTTGGATCGACCTATGTACTTACTTGGATACCTCGCTGCACAAAACCGAGTTTATCTCATAGACAAGGAATTCTCTGTTGTTTCGTACACTCTATCATTAAGTCTCATCGACTACAAGACGTTGATCTTGCGGGGCGAGGTTGATGCCGCGGAAGAGGTTTTGCCAACAATTCCATTAGAGCAGCACAATAACATAGCTCGTTTTTTGGAGTCACGTGGGTTCATGGCAGACGCACTGCGAGTTGCAACAGACCCAGACTACAGATTTGAGCTCGCCATACAACTTGGAGACCTCGGTATCGCTCGGGGGGTCATTGATCACGAGCTCACAACATCTGTAAGCAACAAATGGAAGCAACTTGGAGAACTCGCAATGTCTATGGGGGACATCTGCCTTGCGTCTACTTGTCTGATGAATGCCGGTGATCTTTCTGGTCAGCTACTTCTATGCTCTGCTTCCGCATCTGCAGATAAACTTGAAGAGCTCGCCATTCTCGCAAGCGAGCTCGGTAAACACAATGTCGCATTTATCTGTTTGTTTCTCCTCAATAAAATTGATGACTGCATCGAGTTGCTGTGCAGCACTGGGCGTATCCCGGAGGCTGCGTTCATGTCTCGTACATATGCCCCATCAAAAGTTTCGGGTGTCGTGGATATCTGGAAAGCTGACCTTGCCCTTGTAAACAGGAAGGCTGCAGATGCTCTTGCAGACCCCGATGAATACAAAAATCTGTTCCCCAACTTTGACATTGCTTTGCAAGCTGAGGGAAAAAGTCGATTAAGTCCAGCTAGTTTGAGGAAGCCGGCCCGCTGTTTTGGCGAACACGAGAATATCCCGTTGCCGAAACTTATCGAAAAGGTTGAAGAATTGGAGGTGGGTGTCAATTTAAGGGTTGGCGCTGACGACCAGACGCAAGTTCCCTTGGAAATGATCGACACTGGTCTCGTTGATGACGACGACTTTTCGTCCAATTCGGAGCTAATCTCAACCAGTTCAGCTGCCGCCGTCGATGAAACAGCAGCAAAAATGCATTTGTCGGGCGGCAAAGCTGTGAGCAGTGATAGCGATGATTAGGGGCTCGAAGAGGAAATTGTCACGTGATCTATCATTCGATATATATATAAGAGTTAGCTAAATTTGATATATCTTATTATTATCGACTCGTATCATAATATATATATTTTTTCAGTTTTTTAATAAATACTTCTGCCTTTTGCTTGCTTGCTTGCTTGCTTGCCTGCCTTCAGCTAATTATATTATATACATCCTTCGTAATAATTTAAAATGCTACGAAACGTTACCTTCGAAGCAAGTAATAAGTTACCTTCGTAAGTTTCGAAGGTACCTTATTATATATGATTACTTCGTTCGTATAGATATATTCGAAGGTATAAATATATATATATATATATATATATATATTATATCATATTATTATTATATTATTATGTACGAGCGAGTTTTATTCACGCCTGTTACATGTCCGCTTGTTTTCAACAAATAAAGCCCCCAGAAGTTGCGAGGTGGAGCTTTTGAGAGCGGCGACTTCAAAGCAATGAGTGCGCGCTTGTTCATGCGGCTGTTAACGATGCGATTCTGCCATCAAGACCTCGGGCTCAAGATAAGAAAGGTCAAGGGCCGCAACAGCACCTGCTTCGTGGCAAAAACTGTGAAGCTATCGCGCAAGGCCACCTCCTTATCACCGTGCGAAATAAATGAAATGGACGGGAATGTTCGAAATTCGCCCTGGGATTGGTATAAGGGACCACAGAAGGCCACTCGCAGCATTGAACGCGCACCTCGTTTGAAGCAAAGGGTTTCAAAAATAATAGCACTGCGTGAGTTTTGTAGTCGCCGTGAAGCAGAACTTCTAATTTCAAGGAGCGAAGTTATTGTTGATGGTGTTCGCACCCAGCAGGGCACTAAAGCTGACTTTGACTCAGAGATTCAAATAGGTAAAATCGGTGGACTGATCTGGCTTCAATCAAAATCCACCGTAGCATTGAATAAACCGCGAGGATACGTCAGCAATCTTCCTTTGCATGGGGAGGTTGAGGCCTTTTCCCTTCTGGACGTGTCAGGTTTACATTTTCCCAGTATGAAGAAGCAAAGCAAAACAGAGAATGATGCTCGCCAGCTGAGCGTATGCGGGCGTCTAGATAAGAATTCTCGAGGCCTGATTGTCCTTACCCAAGATGGAATCCTGGCCAGAGTCATCGTTGCAAGTGACTTTGTTTTGAAGACGTATTTAGTTGAAGTTGAAAGTGTCGTGACAAAATGCGACCTCGAACGTCTCAATGGTCCGTGTAACTTCCTTACCGATGTTATCAGGCCGATTCGTGTGAGGCTTTTGGCCCCGAGTCTTCTTGAGTTTGTTCTGAGAGAAGGAAAAAATAGGCAAATTCGACGCATTTGTGATCAAATGGGACTGAATGTTGTGGATCTAATGAGAGTCAGGCTGGGCAAAAGTGAGTTAGGGAGTCTCCCAGAGGGTAGTTGGAGGACAGTTTCAAAACTTGAGGGCGATGCGCTTAAAGAACCGCGATCTTTCCGCCATCGGGTGAGTAGACTATGAGTATCGTTTATATAATACGAAGGTACCTTTGAAGGTACCTTGGAAGGAAGATTATTGTTTCTGGCCATAAATACCCAAGTTTGCTGCACTGAAGATGTAAACATCGCATCGGATTGCACCATCTACCCCTCTATCGAACATACTCCGTAATCTTCTATCTTTCAATATTCCTCTGAAGCACCAAATTGCAAAAAAAAAAAAACACGTTTAAATGTTCGCGAGTGACCAGAAATTTCTGTCAACAATTAAATTCGCTCTATGACGGGTGGTGCTGAAGAGCAGGACTCCCTGCGTACTCTCAACTGCTTCTCTTCTCACCCAACAGGTAAATCATATACCATACAATACACATAAGCTTTGATACAGTTGCAAGTTGTCACATGTATACACGGTGCAACTCTCGCTAGTTTTGAGTTGTTCGTGTCTGCATTTTGATCATGTTGCCTCTATGGATACCTCTGTGGATACACTTCATGGACAAGGGAGAATTCGCTGATCTTTTTTAACACCGAAGCTATGAAGCTGTAGCTGTTTTTATTCCGCCGTTGAGCTTAACATCATAATCTGTGTTGCGTAAACATACTTTTTTGTTTCATATCTCCTGCATGCAAACGCCAGCGTGCTTCTTGAATATGAATTACTCGTATCTCATCAAGGTCCGAAAGACCTTCTTCATCAGCCACCTGTCGAGCTTTCTCAACAAGCTCGCCTACGTATAACTTCCCAACTGCGGCGAGAATAATGAGCCCATTTGGATGAGGAGTTATGGAAGTTACTGCTTGAAATAAACGTTTTAAAGCTGGTTTTGGCAATGATGAACGACGGTAGCATTCATATCTCGTCATCTGCTCAGGAGTGAAATGACTAAGCAAATCGATCATCTGCTCTCTCTCATCGCTTTGCGTGTTATTCATGCTCTCAATATAATAGGGGAGCCGCCGGCGTTTCACCTGCCGTGATCGATGCGGCGATCTTGCTTACACTCACAGATTCCGGCTTGTCTTGCAATCCCAACCCGCGTACGCACACGTTATGGAAGGTGAAGTGAACGATTATATATTTAGACTTTTACCAGCCAGACAGAGAAATTTGTACAGTATAATAAGTGTTAGAATTAAAGAGAAAAAAAAACTCTTAGTTTTTTCAGCGTTTTGGCTTTTTTCACTGGTAGTCACATTTGCCGCCAGCGCGCTCAAGCACTTCTCTAGCTAGCTAGTAGGCGCGAATTATCCCGGAAAGGCGCAGGGAATCGTGTTTAGCTATCGATACGTCACTTTGCCGCAAGGTAGCACATTTCGAATCATTTTTCGCATCTGGATATTAGGACTAGTCTGGCCCGTCGCGTTCGCATCTGAATGGCCGTGAAACGCTCGAGGTCACATCTCGCCAACTCTTGCGCACGGTATACAGTAAAAAGTAGCTACTGCGCATCCGATACGCGCATACTCCGCATTCACGCGTTTGGAGTAGGCACTACATTTTTTAAATAGAGAATCAGTGCGATGAGCGAGTCAAGATGATATCTGCACCCCGGCATGGGGTGTGACGAGAAAAAAATACAGAGTTTTCATCCCCCACTGAAAAATGGCAGACGTCACATTCTGAGAGACCGCGATGGAAGGCAAGCCATCGGTCGGCGTTTCGGCTCAGAATTTGCATGCCCGCTGTCAACTCATCCCTAAGAAAACTTATTATTACCTTTAATATATTATTACTTGATTGATATATTATTATACCCTAATACCTTCGTAATTATTAGCTTGTTATTAGTGTTAAAGATCCATCGACAATTAGCCTTTACAAAACTAACATCGGAGTCCTCAAGGTGATGCGGCCCCACGACTATACGAAATCGCGAGCCAACGTCCAGCAGGCCTTTTAATCAGCATCGCTCTCGATACATTATCGATTTCCCAAGGGTTATTACGCAGAAGCTAATGCATAGACACAGAGTGCAAGTGAGCTGGCGAGTCCTTCGTGCGCAACTGCTTCTCTGCATGATTCAAATAGCTCGTGCAGCCGCATGTACTCGAGGCTATGTCTCTGAGCGCGGTCCTCTCGATCGTCTTTGTCCCGGTACATTTCCTTGTCGCCGCAAAGCGGCTTGAATACTTTCGAAAGAGCTTGATCTCCCCTCGTCTCCACAGGTGCACCAACAGTTCATTCAGTTCACCCAAAACTTGGTACTACAGAGGGAGGCACTTCACTGACAATAACCGGCAGTGGCTTTTGTCCTCGATATCGGCTCGAAGTGCGCGATCCTATCTTTCGTGGCCCTCATATTGTCACCTCTTAAGTTCATCTCCAACCCCGTAGAACTTTTATGTGTCTCTCTGCATGTGCAACGAGCTGAGTGTTTGACCGCTCACCAGGTGAAGATTGTATCAATGGCTCCAGTTGTTCGAATCGACGTGTTGCCTGTGACATTTATAGACACAACTGCCATCAGTGAGTACCATTGTTGACAACTCTCACCCGTCGTCACTTTCTCTGAGTAGTTTCATCTGTATTACAGCCGTGCTCTCCCCTCCTCGAGAACGAGCACATGTCGCACAGGTCCGCATCATGGCCGACACTCAAACGTGCCTGTAAGACATTTCAATTCACTTCTCGTCTGAATTGACTTATTCAGTTTTGGCAGCATTACTACTTGTACCTAAAGATTCTTGGTTTGCAGGGACATGACAAGAGTAACTGAAACCTTGGCTGAATTTGAGTTTGCATATGTGTCCTATTCTTTATCGGTACAAAAAAAGATGCATTTCTTGCGTTTGTTGGAAGCTGAAATCAATGTCTCAGGGAATCTGGGATCTCCAGGGTGCTACCTTGTCATCTCAAGGAGGCGAACAGGTAACGCATCTAATTGTACTCTTCTGGCTCCCATCTGAATATTAGTGCCAGGTCACCATTCTGCCAAAAGGGGTATTGGCAGCTGAAGTTCGCGATAGCATGAATTCTGGAGTGCTCAAACCTTACTGTGCATCTGGAGCCTCAACACGTTACAAAATCAGTTACTTTACAGAAGTAGTTTTCCAGTCAAAAGGATCGAGCACCATGAAGCAGGATCGAATGCTTCACGTGATGCCTATTGTTGCGAATAACTATGATTCTTTGATGCAATTCAATTTTACATATGATGTTATCGTCGTTCCTGATAATAATGGACGAATGCACTGGAGCTGGAGAAAATGGTTGGCAGGCTTTGGGCCTTTTGGAAACTACTCCAAATCGATGCCCTTCTCCACCAAGCCTGTTCAATTAGATCGTGAAGTGACGATTCTCTTCGCAACCGCGATGGGCAAACATGTTGGTGACACCTGGCGTTTCGATGTTGTCATTCATAACGAGTTTCGCGCACCGGGAAGATATGTCTCAGGCACTTCCATTCTATGCCGCTTGCCTCCTCCTGACAGAAGTCATCCAGATGCTGATCCTGATCATGAAGGCACACAGCAGGAAATTAAAGTCAGTATGAGCGGGCGCGATTGTTTCTCAAAGCCAAAATATCGACATACATCTCTACCGAGTTATATTTCAAGTGATTCCGCAGATGACGCTGTCGTAAGCCAAGATTTTATTATTGATGTAGATGGATACTTTACTGGTCCTGAGGATTACTCATTCGAAATTGTGATGACATCCCGAACAGCATTTAAATGGCGCAAATATCGACCGGGCATGCCTGATTGCACCATCACAGGGAATGGGCAGTGGTGTAGATTCGTAGGACATCACTATATAGATGAACGTGGTATTTATCTGAAACACGGCGTATTTGTCAAATTTGCAACGACTGATGGGAAAAATATTGGTGATCGGTGGGAGTTTACGGCGTTCACTTGTTGGTCAACATCATTCAGTCCAGTGAAATATGGAGGGAAACACCTTACATCAGACGCCGATGCATTGCTATATGTGGAAGGAACATTTTTAGGGAACGAAGATGCGACCTTTGAAGTGGAAATACTGGCAGATCCTGTTATGTTTCGATGGCGGAGTTACACACTGAATTCAAACTCTAGTTCAGCGGAATGGGCTAAGACAAGACATATGATCAGCACGTGCCCTATATACCTTGAGCGGGGAGTATCAATACAGTGGCTAACCACCGGTGGCAAGTATTTAGGAGATCGATGGAACTGGACAGCTTATTCAGGTCGTCTCATTACAACCTTAGCGAAACCACACACGGGTCAAATCTTGCCTTCAAAGACAAACACTCCAGGTGATCAGGGCGTGCCCTACTTGTTTGGCACATACCTCGGTCAAGCAAGCGTCAGAATAATAATTGAAATTGGTGGTAATTGTTCGACATCATGCTTTGAGTTCCGTTGGAAGAAAGAACATCTGTCCAGCAATTTTCCACATCAAACCGCAGAGTGGCGTGGATTTGGCTTCTCTCCACTATACAAAATGAAGGATTCCCAACCTTTCACCGACGGTCTTTACATATCATGGCCAATATTGGGTGGTTATGCGCACGGAAATACGTACATTGTCACACTGAGTCAAATCCCGACAAGCGTGCTTCCTGTACGACCATTGTCACCCTCGATCTTTTCATCAATTGTTTCTGGTTCAACGTTTTTGAGTGAGGATCACGAGAAGTTACCAGCAAAAAACAGCGTACTTACCATTGAGCTATGGAATTCGACTGCTTTTAAATGGCGAAAGGACACTGAGCCATATAGTGAGAGCATGTCAGTTGATTTCAACCGGTCAGTGCGACTCACAGATGGTATCAGCATAATGTTTTCTAAATTTGGATTTGTACCTGGTATTCAATACCTTATTCCCTTGCAAACTCACATTCCGCATGTTTTCAAAGTCAAATCTGACCATAACGGGTCGCGCGCGTCGTCGATCATTTCCAGACCAGCGGCATCACCTTCGAATGTTCTCAACGGCCCGAACTATGGAAGTTTGGTAGGAGATGTTGTTTGTCAGTTTGCTGGACCGCTGCTGACAGAACAACATCCGGTTGGTAACAACCAGTTTCAGCAAAACAATGCCATCATTGAGAATGAGTGTGCTTTCGACATGCTCCCTTCCATAGAAATTACTGCCGGCGTCACAAAGGGTTTTGCCATTCAGAAATTTGCAGTCATGTACTTGAAAATCCTTGGATCCCCTTCATTGTCTGTTGTGACGGGTGAATTTCCGGAAGAAATTGAAATCCTTGGAAAATACACAGGGATATCATCATATGTCTATGAGGTAGAGCCCCACGGAGCTGGGGATCATTTCACATGGCGCAAATATTCTCTAGGGTCGACTAATGCAGATGCCACATTGTGGTCACGCGCCTATGGCATTCAAGTTTCAAGCAGCTCCCCACTGGACTGTAATCTTTCAATATCTTTCAAATCAACTACCTACTCTTTTTCATCGAACACACGCTGGACTTTCACCGCCAATCAGGGGCACACATTTGTTTACCGCGTCTCAGGCAGGGGCACCTGGAGTGGAGAGAAATCCATAACTAGCCAGCCACAAGAACTTGCATCAGGAATCAGTGTGCAGTTTTCACAACTATCAGGTTATTCCTCAGGTACGCCCTTGAAACTCTTTAAAATCCACTGATGATTCCTGCGCAATTCATCCTCTCCAAAGGAACGTGTCGATCTAACCCGTCTTGTTTGATATTCAATCGATACCTACATTCAGGGGACCGGTTCATTATCTTGAACAGAACAGTTGACTCCTTTGGAACTTATTTAGGTGACGAGGACGAAGAGTATATTGTGCAGATTGCAGGTGAGGCGAGCTGCGATCCACCAATTTTTCATCCGTCTTCCCTTGGAAACACATCTGGGCCACCTGCAAAGATGATAATTACTGGCATATATATGGGGATGTCGACAAATGTTTATGAGATATTGATAGTCGAGGGCATCCATGTTGACGAACCTTTATTCACCTGGCGAAAATATGCCTTAGGGCATAGAGATGGTGGTGGTCCATACCACCACTGCAAAAAACTGCTTTCACTTTCGCCGATTGAACTTGAGGCGGGCATCTTCGTATCTTGGAACGCAAATTCTGGTCAAAGCAGTGGCGACACTTGGCGGTTTATTGCGCATGCTGGAGATACCTTCCGATGGCGACGAGAAAATAGTGGATGGAGCCCTCTTAATCGAATTACAAATGTTGGACTGGTGATGCCAGATAAAAACAACATGGATTTAGTGAATGATTCAGATGAAAGCACGCCGCCTAGTTTACGCGCTTTCGGGGAATATGGTGGATTGGATGATGCGACGCTTGTCGTTGAAATACTCCGTGATGGGGACGCGTTCCGATGGAAGAAACACAGGCCTCCACTTGACCACAATAGTTTTACAACAAATCACTCGGGTCCTCACAGCTATCAAAATTCCATTTTTGATTCGAATCTCCTCCGTGCATCGGAAAAGAGGCACACCAATGATTACAGTCACTGGAGCCCCGCGATATCACTAGCGTTTGCAAACCCCCTTCACCTGATGGAGGGCGTTCACATCATTTTCACCAAATCAAAGGGACTTAAACATGGTGAAGTATTTTACATACCTGTGAAGGCAACTCGTCATCACGAAATGGACCAGGGGGTCAATATTGCGTTTGGTTCAGGTTCTGGGTATTCACCAGGCGACAAGTGGCATTTTAAAGCAACATCAGCCATGGCAGCTCGCGGTCCACTGGCAGGCAGCACTGATCTAGTGATTCAGGGATCTGGCTTTCTCGAAGGACCAGCTATGCACTGCAAACTATCTGACCCGCGGACTATGCACACCATGACTGTCCCTGCGCAGTATATATCGCATGAGGAGTTGCGGTGCACCACTGAGTTGCACCCACTAGATATGATCACTGATCCGGAGCCCATAGGCTTCGGTGAGCGGACCTTGTATGCTCATGGGACTTTCAGAAGTATCCACAGTGCTGTAATCGACGTACGACTGAACTCTTCCATATATTTTCAGTGGCGACTCCGCACCATGGACTCAACACGGCCACTTTTAGATTGGTCACTGCCTGAGTACATTTCACCCGGTTCTATCTTGCCTATTTCTGAAGGTGTTGCCATACGATTTTCAAGTTCTGAATCGTATTTTGCTGGCGATGAATGGTCGCTCTCAGCTTATGGCAACGACAGTTTATCACTTGCAGCGTACTATCAAACTGTCAGGGATGACAGCGTTCGACCTGGAATCATGAAATATGTTTCAATTAGCCTTGATGGCGGCTCAACATGGTCAGTAGAGCAGAATGGTCTCACTCGATTTCTTTTCTCGGATATTCACGTGTCTTCACGCGGAAGTGATGTCAATGGAGTTGGTACCTTTTCAATGCCGTATCAGACGTTGCAGCAGGCCGTTAACGCTGCCTTGTCGTTTCCGAAGTATGTCGTCTTTCAAACGGCCCCATGTTTTTTCCTTTTCAGAAGAAGTTTCAGAAGCTCATTTCTCCCGCAGGGCACTGGTGCAAGCTGATTCGAGACTACGTGCCAACTCAAGTTTGACACCCAATTTGGTGAATTTCGACAGCATCGTCGTGCACGCTGGGAAGTACAAAGGCGTGGGCAACTCAGGCATGTTCGTGGTAAGGATGCAGCTCTAAACTTTTTGACACGCTCACCCAAGGACCAACTATGCTTGACCTTTCACAACGTCTGGAAAGACGCTTACCATATCAGCTGCACAAGGTCAGATTCCGATCATTGAATGTTTTTCGAGCCTGGGCAGTGATCGCTACTTCGGCGATGCGTTTAGAGGCTTGAATGTTCGCCTTGATGGCGTGAGAATAGTGAACTGCGGGCACTCATAGCAGGTTCATGGAGACCAAGTTGTGTGGGTTTTCTGGATTAAATGTTCTTATTAGCAATAATCAAGCAAGCAAGTTGCTTGTAAATCAAATACATACATACAGTAACGTTATTACGTTAATTATCTATACCTTCATTCGTTTATATTATATATATATATATAATATATATTATAATATATATATATATATGGTTATTATTATTATTATTATTACCTTCGAAACGCACGAATAATAATAACAATAATGATGAAGTAAGGTAATCTTATATATTATATAGTAATAATAATAATACTTGAAAAACACTTGAAAAACACTTGAAAAACACTTGATCTGTGGACTTTCATTTCCGTTGTCATATATGTATATATAATATATTAATATATAATAATAATAAGCAATCAAGCAAGTTTCGATCATATATATATTATATTAATAAAATATCACCACCTCATCATCATCAGTTGTGCGGAGTTTTGCTTAAGATAGAGTCAATATTTTCGGGTTGCAAATAAGACGTGTCCAACCATAACGAAGCGCGCACTGACAATTCATCAACGTGTTGCATGGCGACGCGGTTGAGGTTGCAACCAGCCGAGACTCACTTGGCCTAAGCGGCATTTTGTTATCATGGGCACGCGCGCCCGCCAAGTTGTGCAGCGCATACCTGTGAAATGTAACAGGCTCGCCGACCAGCAGAGTCTGTGTACTCTACAGGTTTGGCATGTCCGTAGCTGCCAGTTTATTACGTCCTGTCGTTCTTTGTCACGATGCATCTACTCGACTGACAGTACCCTCTTCGTCTGGTTGAAAATTCATATGACATCGAAGATATTATCGCCGTGCGGCACAAAGAGCGAAGTAGAAAACTTGAAATCGCGCTCCTGCAAGACTGCCCTGAGCTCATATCTACAGACACATCGGTTGACGACGGTCACTGTATTGCGGTTTTACGCGAAGGGGTCCTCTATCTAACGCCGATAAACTGTGTGTTTCAGATGCGTCCCTCAATGTCTCGTCTCGACGCTGTCGACGAACGCCGCAAACCAACTGACAAGGGTTTTGACATAGAACTGCCAAAGCAGGTTTGTGTGCAACTACTTGCTTCTCGCAATCAGCTGTTCCCGTGTTTCTCTTCTTTCCATCATTTCCTTTGTTGTCATTAACATTGCCACATGCAACGTTTGGAACGTCCATAATTTTTGCTCGCTTCTGATGAGGTGGAAAATGTGGAAAGTGATTTTACTCATCTGTTAGCTGAGGAATCAACAAGTTGCGGAGGTTCTGTTAAGCTTACTCCTTTACAGGTTCATGTGAAGCGCCGAGAAACTGAGCGACAAGTAGAATTTCGCCTCCACTCGCACGCCTATCTTAAACAGCTTGAGGATGATGAAGCTTGGCTTCAGCTTCAGCCGTCGTTTCCAGGAGAAGGCCTCGCTGAGGAAATATTCAACACCATCACCTGTTCCCCGGCACCAAATCAAGTCACAGAAGACGGTTCGCATATAAATTCAAATGGTGTATCCGCTTCAACTTATTTAGATACGATTTGCCCAATGCCATCCGGAAGGCTGTGCAACGACAGTTGTTCTGCGTCGATGCTTGCTGAGTCAGGATCGCAGCTTGAAGCAGGGACACTTCGAGATGCTATTTGTGCAGCTTTTTCCAAAAGTCGGTGCACGGTTTTGCGTTTCAAACAGATCTTGAAATTTATTCCAGACGGATATGAGATCAATCAAATCATGGATGTACTACAAACAGTGGCCCATCTTGTGCAAGGCTGTTGGGTAATGAGCTCTGCATTGTCATGTGGAGGTGATACACGTCGTGAAAGAGAGCGTGATTGCATCTTGCTTCGGTTTGCTCGGTGTCGCGTTATTTCCGCGCAAGATCTGAGGTGATATTTCATGTTTTGTTGACGTCCGGATCCCCGCGTCATCTCTGTCTTGTGCATTCAAGGAATATCCATGAAATGTTGATCTTTTTTGACCCTGCTCATGGCCCTGAACATCAATTGTGTCAGCTTAGTAAGCGTTCCCGTGAAAGACAAAGGCAAGAATTGTTATATGGCATGGCAGTTCCAATATATTGTCATTTCCCAAGCGGACAAGTACAAAGGATTTGCGACGAGGCTAGCTACGGTTGTCCAAAGCAAACGTGGAATTTTATTGAACCGACAGATCATGAGTTTATGAGTTCATTCCCTGAGCTTGTGCAAGCTGAAAGCAAAAGATGGCAAAACATGGAATGCTGGTTCAACAACGATTTGGATCATTCGGGCGCGCCGAACCTGCTTTCCATACCTCCCTGCGTCAGTCCGGGCATATCGGCTGAAGCTCGAAGTTTCGTCTGTTCGTTGCTTCAGAGATGCGGCATTGTGAGACTCTCGACCATTCGCACTTGTCTTGAAAAACACTTGGTCTCGGGTTTGGCATCCGTTGCTTTTCTATGCGAAGCAGAGCTTCTCGGAATATTTGGCAGTAATGTGATGTGCATTCAAGGGGCGTGTGTATTACGATCAATTGGAGACAACAGCATTGATCCATTTCGCATACTCTTGCTTGAGTTGCTACATAAAAACGACAGAAGCGTCAATCGTTCTGATCTTTTGGAGAAGGCATTATCCCTTGGGAACATGCCATCAAATTCATCATACATTCGCTGTCTTGGTGATCTATGTTTTTCAAGAGGAAATTCATGGGTGATGAAGTATGGGCACGAAAGATTGGACATGCTAAAATATGAATAGATGCCACATCTATTGGAAATACAAAGGTGTTTTGAATGTAAAACCCTGACCAAGACATGGAATACTAGATTTTGCAAGTACGAAGGTTACACGCGGAAACTTCCATCTACTTCATGCCGTTGTAGAAATTATGGGAAAGTAAGACCTCTTCAAGCATACTGCCCAAATCGTTGTAAGTGAGTTCGCGACCGCAGTCCACTTTAGATTCATATTCACGAGCCTCACGCAGCAGTGATGTATCTTGCACCTTGACAATTTCTCGCGATCTGGAAAGCAGCTTGACAACCTCGGCCTTTATTGTTGCTGCGGATTGCCTGGCTCCAAATATATGCCGTTTGTAATGTTGCAACACACTTCTGGAGTCCCCCATAATGTCCGAAGGGAGTTGGTCAATATACACCAATTTGTGCAGAGCAGTAATTACCTGCAAAAGCGGATCAGCAATCGGACGCAATCTTTCAGAAGATATTTTAAAGTTGCAACTGCGACTTCTCGAGCTACTAGGTACTGATCCGAGTTGTGGAGAATATGTATATGGGTCAACAGCATCTGTGTTCGGCATCCCTGCGAAACTGCTCTGTTTATCGTTCAGTTCATCATGAGTTTCCAAAGAGCATGATGATGCATGTCTAATCATACGTTCTGTTGTTCTGCGGGTTAAGCCTTGAAGCTGCCGAATAGCCTCTTGTTTGCGATGCTCAAGCACGCCTTCCAAGTGTCCACATTCTCGCAGGTATCTCAGCTTTACTTGCAATTTGTCGTTCAAACTCTGCATTTGATCTACTGATCTCATAAGATATGGGGCGCATGCTGCGGCGACTTCAATTATCGATGGTCGGTTAGATGGGTCTATGGCGAGAAGCCGTCCGACAAGGCCAACAAGAGCCGTAGAATAATATCCTCCTTTAGCACAAGCAGCCACGGCTGAGCTTGCCGAGCATTTTTTATCAATTTGATAACGATTAGCATTACGCTTAGATTCAAATTGCGGTGTGACCTGAGCAGGCTTACGACGAACAAGAACGTCTAATGACCCATAACGACCTTCGACGATAGCTGATGCAATAACCAATGGATTTGGGCCCTCGAAAGGGGGGTGAAGTGCAAGCATGTAATATAGTATGCATCCAAGAGACCAAACGTCAACCTTATCCCCATAAGGTTCATGCATAATTATTTCCGGAGATGAAAATGCAATCGTTCCCACCGCAGACTGCATCACTAGTTCATCCCTTCGGCGCTTTGACCAGTCACCATTATGAGCTTTGGCGAGCCCAAAGTCTGCAAGTTTGACTCTTTGTGATCCATGCTCAAGTAAAATGTTACTCGGGCTCAGATCCCGATGCACCACCCCTTTTTTAATGTGCATATAGTTCAGTGCTTGAACAATTTGCATGAAAATATCCCAAATGGACTCTTCACTTATTCTCTGGTTCTTTTCTGATGTACTGTTGATGAAATCAAGTAAACTCACGCCTTCCACTAACTCCTTCTTGTAGTGGTCAACAATAATTCAGAGTGGTGCTAAACCTTTGGATGGAATAGGTGATCGGATTGAGTATTGTGCAAAATCCTACCATGATGATGTACAAGCGGCAGCCTTCTGTAAAGGACTCGTAGTATTTCACGATATTTGGGTGGTCTAGTTGGCTGAATATTTGAACCTCCATGGCAACACGACCGACTGAAGCAGAAATCTCATCTGGCGATTCCCCAAATATTAGCTTCTCCACACCAGGATCTAGCTCTTTCATTGCATACTGACTCGCGATGTCTCGTGCTTTGTACACACGATGTACGCGTCCGAATGCACCAGCACCGATGAGCTCTGCCATGATATATCCATTGATAATCTTCTGTGATCCTTTGCGATGGTCACCTTGAAAATTAATATCCTCAAGTGCAGACAGGGAGCTGCGCACGATATCTGGAGTCAAATCACACCAATTCTGAGCTACATGGCGGTATTCTCCAATATCATGCCGATAGTGCCCCACGTCAATAAATATTTCATACAGATTGGCTGGAAATATGCACTTGAAAAGTTTCCGATTGCGCTCGGAACTAAAAACAAAGCGCAAGGCTCGAAACGTGTGCGTTTGAATCTCAAGCATTGATTGCAATATATCGTCCATACGTTTAGACACGTGTAGCGCATGTGTGTCTGTTAAAAGCCTTCCGAGCAGGTATACTCCGTTGCACTGCCGAATCTGGAAGGCTCCCTCATCATCGGCAGAAAGTTTACTCAACAGAGAGCATATCAGACATGTAACTGGCGGATCACGAACCCTTGGATCGCCTGCATCCATATCTGACACTCCACCTGGTATTAGCATAGACAGTAGAATTGGGACTGCACCCCGTGAGCGCGCCTCTGTGGCAGCAAAACGCTCCGACAACAGAACACTAAATAGTCGAAGAAAAGACTCCAGCGCAGCCGCATGTATATTCCTGCCTAGCAAGCCCAACGTGACGGAGACCCCCCCAAGTTTCTGCGTTCGCCTCCTATTTTCTTGCACTCTGCATATAGATTGTAATAGATCACTGGCGAGGTGTTGAAAAGCAGTATCATGTTCACGTAAGATGAGAAGAAGTCTATCAGCGCAACCAAGTTGCCCGATGATCGCGGCACTCTCTTCTGACCGGGAGGCAATTGATGACAGAGTCATCAGGGCCGAAGCAAGTAAGGATGGTTCCTGGGTGCACATGAGACTCATCGCTGTCCGGTGTGCGTTACATTCAACGAGGAAGTGCCAGGGGCATGTCGCACCATGTGATGCCAGTTTTTTAAATATTGAAGCGACCTCTGAAAGAATCTCAAAACGGAGCCTTCCTTGTCCTTTCACAGATGACTCTCGTTCAGACTCTGCGAGACATAAAAGTGCGTATTCCTTGTATTTTGCTCCGAGGGTAGTAATGCTACCGTCAATTTTCACTAGCTCTCTCACAAACCGCTGGTCGCGCATAAATAGGCGAGTGCATTGTAAAACACGGTGCAGGGAAGCCGCATGGACACAATCAGCGTCTGTCGGCGGCAATCTGTACGCTCGTGACAACAGCCGATTTTGAATGAGCACACGAAACAAGTCAAGAAGTACGAGATGATGCGAATGACTAGATTCATCACTGCTTATGCTCCCAAGGTTGTCGCGACCGTCTACGAGGAGCATTGCAACCTGCTCTAAACCGTGCTCCTCTGCCTCATCATGTCCCGCTTGCAGCTCTGAAGATGTTCGCCTCAGCAATTTAAGGAGAGACTTCAGATCCGAACCTAATTCTGCCACGGCATTCAGGCCTTCACAACGGTCAGGAGCGCTGCTCGACCCCATTGCATCTCGCATCTGAAGTTGTGCTGCTTCGTCGGATTTGTACCTTAATATATCACGAGTTCACTTTTTTTTAACGAGACTTCGTTCGAACGAATAAATATAATAACTTGGTTTCGAAGATATATTATTATATTGAAGAATATTATTTCCTTACTTCTTATTCGGCATAGCCGATCTTACGGGGATTGCACGAAAAAAATTCAGTCATTCCTGGACACCGTTAATCAAGGTCGAAGGTTTATTTTCCTCATACATTGTAACACATTTTGACATCGTTAACTCATAATCGTTGGTTCAGCGCTACATACAATTGTTCCTTAATCGGACGAAATAAACCAATTTTCTTGAGTCACGTGTGAGATATTTGTCCCATAGTGTTTGCCATATATATACGTGTGGGAATTTATACTATAAAAACGATTAATTTCACATTTGTTAAATTACACACATACACCAAACAACCAATAATAATATATAATAATAATCAACATATCATTATTCTATCATGATTTAATAACCATGCGGGGGGCTATGCCGACACACCTGGGAGCGAACCCACGAAATCACGATAAACACTACTCAGTTCAGCTACTCAGTTCCTCCCTGGAGAATTTTTATTATTACGTACGTATACGTAACGCCGTTACGTAATAATCTCAAATCTTATTTTATCGAATGTATGTTTTTAGATGATATTTTAATTCAATATATTACCTTCGTTCGTTCGAGCGAGGTAATATTTATTATCTTGAAATGAATTAAATATTATTGTTGTTATTAATAATGGAATTATCAATCTAATCTAATTCTGGTAACGAAACATTATATGGGGGATTTAAACCCAAGGATTGACGGTTCATTCAATCGGGCCGATTAGTGTGGCAGGGGGTGACAGGGTTGACGACAGGGTTTGGTTTTGATAGGAGCGCTTTGAAAGCGGAACCTGTCGGTTTGATACGAGCGCTTTTTA
>Ga0209631_10002787_pt1 | contig 20588 bp, 35 predicted proteins | sample COG_08_FD_184752 | JGI IMG/M metagenome (GOLD analysis project Ga0209631, IMG submission 184752) | Pelagic Microbial community sample from North Sea - COGITO 998_met_08 (SPAdes) (version 2) | ecosystem: Environmental > Aquatic > Marine > Neritic zone/Coastal water | place: Helgoland, sampling...
ACAATAGCAGCACTTACGCAGTCCTCAACAACTACAGCCGTTTTACCACGTCCAGAAGCGTATGGCAAGTCACTTTTACCATATCTTTTCCACTTAGGTATACGTTTACCTAGTGATCTGCCTGTGGCATCGACTGTAATTCCATTGTGTACAACAGGGAACACCACACGATGTTCCTTTACGTCATACAACAAGCCTAAATCTTGTGGGTTTAGTACCCACTGGTTACAGAAGTCTCTAATCTTTGCATCATCACGCACAAACCAATCAGGCTTTGAAAAAGTTGATACGTGTGTCTCTTCTGCAACACTACCTAATGATTTACGTATATCATCAGCAGTCAATTGGGTACGTGTGCCACCTGACACACTGCACCCAGCTTTGTAACAGTTCCATATGATCTTACCCATATTATTAGTAATAGTAAATGTATTCTTAGTATTACATGATGGACATGTCATACGTTTAGTCTGACCATTAGCTAATCCTAAATCATGTATAAGATCATTCATATTCATGCTGTATCACTTTCTATGTTGTTCGTTCCACTCAAGGATACACTTACATTTCTCTGTGTCAAGGCACTATTTGCACTTATGTAAGTATGTTTCATGTATGGTTTCACAGAAGACACATGATTGTGCCCTGTCACTGCCATAACTTGGGGCAAGGGTACACCTGCATCTACCATCTGGGTTACTCCTGTCCTACGTAAGTCCATTAGACGTAACTCTTCAGGTAGTTTAGCTAAACGCATTACCCTTCTACCCACTTTGGATAGTCTCTCCATAGCATAAGGGTTATACATACCATCCGTAGGTCTAGGGTGTGGGGCAACGTAGTTTTGAAAACCAAAGTCGTTACGCTGTTCATTCAACATGTGTAACAAATCCTCTGATATTGGTAGCTCTACATCTGCCCTACGTTTACTCTGTTCCAGAGTTAGCTTTTGAGTACGGAAGTCAACGTTATCCCACGTCAACATACGCATGTCACCTAAACGTTGGCACCACTCGTATGCCATCTGTACAATCAGGCCAATGTTACGGTACTCAAAGTCACTGTATGCCACATCAAGAAACTTGATAACATCATCATGTGTCCACACCACCTTACGCTGGGCAGCAGACTTACGTTTGATGTTTGCCCAAGGATTGTATGTAGTGTGCTCCATCTGTATCGCATAGTTATATACCCTACTGGCACATGTTGCCGCATGATTAGCAAAACTGATGCCACGTTTAACCCATTCTTCATATGCTTGCTTTGCAACCTTAGATGTAACGTGCTCATACTTACGCCACCCCATAGTCTGGTGCAGCACAGTTAGAAAATACCTATAGTCAACCTTAGTTGAATGACGTAATGCATTGAAATCATTAGACATATAGTAATAGTTAATGAGATCAGTTACCTTGCTGTTAGACTTTATTCGTACAACCTGTGCTTGTTCTTCACGCCACGTATTAATTGCCTTATTGTGATCACGAACAATCTTGCGTACCTGTTTTAAGTCTGTACCATATTCCTCACGTTTGACCACACCTTCATCGACAAGGTTCTGTGGTGGGTTAAAGCGGTATGAGATGTCACCCGTAGGTGACACTCGTTCTTGTACATAGCGTGGTAGTTTAGGCATGTGTTATGCAGCCTCCAAAGTAATAAACTTATCATCAGATACCCACTTAGATACCTCTTGCTCTCGTGACCACATGCTTACAGCCTGTGTATCGTTGCCAGTGTTACGCAGGTTGAAACCATTACGCTCATCAGCATACGATGCATAGTTGGTGAAGGCAGAATACAATGCCCACTTATTATGCCCACGTTGTGAAGCCTCTTGCATGTACAAACTGTACATCTTTTCAGACTTACGCTTAGATGCAATCATGCTGTCAAGCAGGGAGCTTACATCTACATACTTCAGGTCAGTCTGTGCCCACACTTGCATCTTGCTGGCTTCTTCATAGAAGTCCTTACGTGCTCGTGTCAGTTCATAGATAAAACTTTCCATAGTAAAGTTAGATGTATTCTTCTTACGCACCTTGTCGTACTCGCCACGTATCATGCCGTTGGTACAGAAGAAATCAATGGCACCAAAATAAACTTGGTTGCTGCATGACCCGTCAATACCATGTAATGATATAATACGATTGCCAATCTCAGTGCTATGTTTGTCAGTCTCAACGACTGTCTTCATGTTGGGCAGAGTAATGTCAAGCATAGCCCATGCACCATTACGTGCAGTACGCCAGTGCATCTTGGCGTCTTCAACCTCATGGCTGGTTAGTTCCTCAGTCACAGTGTCAAGGACACCACGATAGAAGTCACCGTGTGAGGCACAAGTAAATGTGCTGCCCACTACACCAAGGTATTCACCTGATGTAGCATTGATGACATACTTCTTGTCCTTTACTTTAGTGGGTTCAAACTCCACTGCAAAGTCCATGTACTCAGGTACGATGTCGTTATTATTAAGATCAAAAGCCATACTATTTTCTCCTTATGATAAGTATGTGGCAACTGTGCCATAGTTATGTAGGGTATACAATGCCCTACTAATTGGTGTTAGCTATTTGTAGAACAGGTGTGACCCATAAGTCACAGTGTACTCTAGTTTGTCAGCCCAATATGGGCGTACATAGTTTGCATGATAGTGTGTAGCGCCATCTGTTATATCAATGTACTCACCGCGCATTACATCTGCTGCCACCATCTGGGCATAGGCCCATGAATAAGGCTCTCGTGGCCTATCTGATTTGCCATCACAGTACCAGCTAAACTGGCAGGTGCCGTTGCTACGTGACTGCTTGACCACAGAACACACGTCATCAGGAAACTTGTCGTGCTGTACACGATTAATGACCGTTTGTGCTACGGCATACTGCCCTGTCATGGTATCACTACGTGCCTCAAAGTATACGTTCAGTGCAAGGCACATCAATGCTGCTTCAATCATTTATCATTCCTCTTAGGTAAAGGTGTGTCCGACCAGTCATCACAAGGATCATCAGTCGGCACTGGTTTCTTCTCCAGATGTGTATACGGATATAAATATACGTGTGCCATCGCCATCGCTTTCGCTATCTGATATCAGGCGTACTTCGTTACCTGCATCTGCATATTGCTTCAGCTTCTGTATACTGATGCGTCTATCGCCACGTTTAGCACTGCGATAGAATGTAATATTAGCTTCTTCACCGTCAATGTATTCACCTGTGACAATGAAGCGGTTACGCATAGTCCTTTCTTTTTCTGTGTCGTACCATTCTTCTGTAAAAAATTTGTCACTGTAGTCCATACCAAAGTCTTCAAACAAAAATGTTTGTACAGTTTTGTTTGCATCAATGATGCTTTTATCCATCATAGTTTTTGTCAGTTTAATTTTAGCTGCCATTGTTTTCTCCTATTGTAATACTACTGGTGCATCATAAACATAACCAATGTCTGCATATTCTTCTGCTTCGTACTCTGCACATGATACAAATTCTACTTCTTTATCAGGGTGAATGTGCTTCGCCATCAAGACTGCCATACTGCAAGCACTTGCCCATCCACTAATGGCAGGAAATGTATCATCAAGTGTGATACAACTCTCCTGTCCATCAATTTCTAAGACAATTTCGTATGCCTTAATCGTCTGCATTGTAATACCATGCACGATCATCATCAGGTAGTACCTGTGGCAACCAGTGTGCAGGTCTGTCTAGATCTTCGTCATGCTTCTGATTTCTGAAATCAAACATGCTACGCAGTTTCCATGCCTCATCACGCAAGCAATGTAGATCACTTAGGCTAACGTCAAACGTTTCACCTGCACTATCTAGAATGTCGTCCATTGTGTTATACAAATCGCATAGTTTCTGCACTTCGTCACGAGTTAGTTTTGTTTTTAGTTTAGTCATGGTTTTGCTCCTTCTGCATATAGGTATGGTCTGTTGACGGTATTATACACCACCATACTTGGTTGTATTTGTAGCACTGCACGTTTAGCTGTACGTACAGGTCTTGTGTCAATCACATCTACAAACGTGTCAAACTTGTATGGATTATATGACACAAGTGTATAATCCAAATAGTCTGGATCAAAGTCGTTAAAGACTGTGATGTCACCACGCACAAATGCATGGACATTCTTTTTGCCTTCACGCAGTACACGCTCACGCCCTGCCTTACGTACCACAAACGTAGGATTGTCTATGTGTACTTTGTCAGTGTGTAAGATTACTCTGCCCGTCTTGCACGAACGAACGGACCATATGTATTTGTGTAGATTGAAATATACTTCAACTCTCATCTGACTTACCTTTCAGTTTTGTGATCACAAATAAGTATACGTATATCTGAATGTATATACACCAGATAGTAAATGTGTCCACACCTCTCACGTCATAGCCTACAGTATGCATGATTACAATAGTAATTAGCATAGCAAAGTAGCCAGCAAAAGGTGTGAACAATAGGTAGAACATTAGCTTACCTTTGCAAGCTCTGCATCAATCTCTTTCAGCCATGTAGCCGCCTCTTTACGCTGCCGCATAAGGCTGGCACGTTCCATGTTATACTTGTTTTTAATTACACCAAGCTCTTTAAGTATTCTCACACGATATTTGATACGGTTGGGGTACTCGTTTAACGCTTCTGCAATCTCTGCCACAGTCATTTCGCCCCAAAGTTCACGAATAACTTCGTCAATTACCACGTAGTTATAGGTATAACATACGGCTTTCTTCATGTGATAAGTATGCTCTGCATACAACTCAGGGTGTGAAGTTTTTACTACGGGTGCATTTACGGTTGAGTTTGTCATTGTGTTAGCTCCTATGCTACTTTTTTACGAAGGTTAAGTTTAGTTTGACGTGCTACTTTACGATCACGTTTCCAATCGTCGTTACGTTTAGACTGTCCAACATTGGACGGTTTTCGTTTAGTCATCTTGATAAAGTTTTGCATCTCGCATCGCATTGAGATTGTCCTTTCTTCGGTTACGTTTGGCCTTGCCACCTTTCTTAGGCGGCACGACCTGTGGTGATTTGCGCTCCTGTAACATAGCCTTTGCCACAGGGTTACGGTATGTTACAGAAGTTTTCTTAGCCATGTTCAAATCCATATGTTACGCATTCTACGTGATACCTAGATACAACGTCACCAGTATCAAGAGCACGATTTGCACGATTACCAGCCACATATTCGCACCATGTATTCCACCAGTACTCTGCTGTGGAGCCTGTGCCATTGGTGTAGTCAGCTTGGGTATGGCACAGGTTAATGTAATCCTCGACCTTGCGGCGTACTGTAGCAGGTTTCATGCCTGATGGTGGTGTAGATACTATGCTAGGCTTTAGCCCAAGGCGCTTGATATTATGGCTGTCAATACATGCCACATCAAAGCCTAAGCATTGAGCGAGGAAAGCAGCTTTGACCATGCCAAGATTAGGTACAGCCATGAACAGTTGTATAACATCAGCACACGCATCTACGCTTTCGTAACCTTTGGTGTCTATTATGTGGTACAGCTTGCCATACAAGAACTCTTTGTTCTCGTTTAGATACTCATAGCCATCCGCTTTTTTACCCCACAAGCAATCAGCTTGATAGAAGTCACGTTCTACTTTGACCATACTGCCACGTACTGTGGATAGGCCAGCTTGTATTGTAAGCAGTACAAACAAGCCAGTGTTTACCAAGGCATCAGAGCCACGCCATTTTACAAAGGCTTTGATTTCATTTACATCACGTTGATACATTGTATCTTCCTTTTGTTAGGTCCAACGTCGGACTTAAGTTTCGATTAACCTTGCACATCAACTAAAGTTGCACAAGCATCACAGACACTTGCCATCTTTTCTCGCAAGCTTGCTGTCAGCACATCGCCTCTAGCAATAGGTGCAGCAAAGCTGTGAATACGCATAAGATCCCGTTTGATATCTTGTAAATCTTGCATCACTTGCCATGCCTCTTGACTAGCTTGTTGCTGCTGTTCAATTTGTTCTAAAATTGTCATAATAAACTCCGTTTAAAGTGTCCAACATTGGACGGTTTCAGTTATCTTTAGTATTATACATATGTTATATAACACTTTCACTAAAGTTTCAAGTGTTATATAACTATGTAATACTACTTGTCAAGCTGGATCTTTCCAACCACTATCAATCACCATCTTACCTATCATTGGCACGAGTGTACCTCTAGGCTTAGAGGCTTGCACTATGTCATCTACACTTGTGAAAGGTTTAGGTCCAACGTCGGACTTAAGCTGTCTTGCTTCATCCAGACGCACACGGAGGGCATTGGCACGCTGTGAGCGCACCTTTGCCTTGGTGAATGTGTGTTGCTTATATCTCATGCAGCAGCCTTTTCTTCTGAGGCTGATACGCTGTCATATTCCATCAGCATTTCAGCAAGATCCAAAGGATCGATGTTATTTGCCATGCAAACCTTGATAAGTTTGTCGAAGACAACTTGCTTGGTGACTGGTCCAACGTCGGACTTATCAACAGCTTCGCTGGGTGTTTCAGCTTCGCTGACTGCTACAGCTTCGCTGACTGTCTCAGCAACCTCTTTAGAGGTAGCAGCTTTTTGTTTCATTGCTCTCTGCAAAGCAGACAGTGAAGTAAAACCTTTCTTTGAGGTTTCAATGAATGCTCTGCATTCTACTTCGTTTTCAACAAACCACAAAGCTTCGCTTCTACGCCGTTTGTCGATCAAATGAAGATGGCAATCACGGAGCCTTTGGCTTGGAATACGATCACCACTTTCAGCTTTTAACTCAACCATCAGCTTTCCAAGCTGTGTATCAAAGCCTTCAGCTTTGGTTGAAAGTTTGAATCTTTTCTTGTCAGCAGCTTCGATTTTAGCCCACTGTTCTGAAAGAACCTTGCCTAGATCTTCGAGAGTTGTGATGTTTTGGATTTCGAGATTTGCCATTTTGAGCTTCCTTTATCTATCTTCTATTTTTATATGAGAGAACCTATATCTCTCACAAGAAGTGAGATATAGTTCTATCATTAAAAATGTAAGAAGATAGTATAAGTTTTGGAGATTGGAAAACTGCCTCGTGATCCTCTGCCCACGCCGTTTCCCACGCTGTTGCAAGAAATAATATTCTCTTCGATAATATTTTTCTGAAACTCATGCGCTAAACTTGCGACCTCAACTCGCAGCTTCACCACCTTGACTGTGACATTTTAGCAACATCAAAGATGTTATAGGTCCAACGTCGGACTTGACTTGAACCATTGGCAGAGCTGCACATGGCTTGTAGGATCATGTGATTGATCAATGGTATTGATAAAGGGGGGTATGGTTCTGTACAGCAAAGCTGTAGGTATATCTATCAGCAAAGCTGATGTAGTGGGATAATGTGCATCGGCACTGCTACACATCTTCGATGTGAAAATCCCCTGTATTTCTTCACTCTAAAGAGTGGCAACTGATTGCATAACAGTTGTCGTAGACAAGTAACCTGTTGATATCATTCATATCTTTGATATGGTGGTGAATGGTGTGGCATTGTTTGCTTTCAACACAGGTCATGACGCTGCATCATACATGCAATTGTGTGTTGAGAGGGGTAGGCAGGGGCCATGGGGGGCCGTAGCGTTATATATGCATGAACTCCTACACAGATCAGGAAAATGGGGTGTTAACCACATTACACATATAGTGGTTTACAGTATTTTGTGATCACAAATGTAGTGTGATATATGTGCAACACAGCAACAGTAATAAATATAATTATAACAATGTACGATTTACTATTGACATGGTATTAATAATGTGTAAAACTATATATGTTAGTTAGGGTAGGGTCACTATAAGTGATACATGTACAGTGATACACTTAAATATACACATACATAACTAAAATAACATATATCTATAAAAACATATAAGTATACACGTACAGTGATATACTTTAAGTAAGGATACATGTAGCTATATACGTAAATAATCGCTATTAAGCGAGAATTATTTGTATATGTAAATAAAAAGTATTGACAATGGCAAAGAAATCAGTAAAACTAAGGACAGACAATGTTCTTGAAGAATTTTATAACCATGTATTACGTGGTAATCTTGAAGACTTACACATTCCCCATAGTGATGTATTTTATGTACGTGAAGCAGTGCAGAACCATTATGGTAAACCCTTTACTCTGGAACATGTAGAGTGGGCTATGCGTAAAGAAGGTTGGACTGATGGCAATTCCTGAAAGAGTTAAAACTAAAATGAAGGCAGAAGGTCTGTCTGGTGTAAATAAACCTAAACGTACACCTAAGCACCCTAAAAAGTCACACTGCGTAATGGCTAAAGAAGGTGACACTTATAAATTTATAAGGTTTGGACAGCAAGGCGTAAGTGGTGCTGGCAAAAACCCTTCAACTGCGAAAGACAAAGCACGTAAGAAAAGTTATTACGCAAGACACAATGCACAAGACTCTAAGCCTAGTAAGCTCAGTGCTCGTTATTGGTCACACAAAGTAAAATGGTAAGAGGAATAAACTAATGGCAAGTAAGATTATAAAGTACACAGCTACACAGCTTAAAAACCTATTTAAAAATTTAAAAAGTGCTACAGCTATTGATAAAAAAGTAGATAGCTTAATTGCAAAAGACAGTGTAAAAAATTCTGATTCACAAATTATTGCGGCAGGTAATGCTGCTAGTAAAAGTTTAGATGGTCCTAAACCTATATTTAGAGCAGAAAGAAAAGTTACTAAAAAAGTAATAGATGAATTAAAAAAACAGGATGATGTAGTTAAAGCAAGTGATAAAGCTAAGAAAGCGGGAGAAACACCTAAAGCTGCACCAGTTGAAGAAGGGCGTAGGCCAAGATCACCAGCAGTAGATAAACCTAAAACAGCTAAACCAGATAGTAGAGTAGCTGATGCAGGTAGTTTTCTTACGTCTGCACAAATGGCACGTATTGAAAAGGCACCTACTCCACAGGCTTTAACTACACTACAAAAAGAAATTACCGCAGAAATTAATAAGCTTAAAAAAGCTACAGATACAGAGAAAGCAAGTAGGCTTAAAAAACTACGTGCTGAAGTAGCAGGTCAAAAACAAAAATTACGTGACGCCGATGCAAAAGCTAGGGCTAGATCTAAAAAACCAGATAATAGAGATGCAGCTAAAAAACCACAGAGTGCAGAAGAACGTGCTAGAGCAGGTTTTGGTAAAACTCTTACGCCACGTAAACCCCCACAAAATGATAAGAAACCAGACATTGGTGGTATGACTTCATACACAAGTATGGAACGCGGTGCTGCTATAGCAAAAGCAGGACGAGAATTACGTGCAGGTAAAATTACAAAAGAAAGACATAAAGAAATTTTAAATGCTATTAATCGTAAAAATGCTAGTGAAGTAGATGTAAAGTCTCGTAACATTGCTCAAAAAAATACAGATCGTGCTGGGTTTAAAGGTTATACACCTAAAAGTCCTTTCAACAAAGGTGGGCTTACGCAACCCTCTGCTTCACAAAAAGGTTTAAAGAAACTACCTACTACTGTACGTAACAAGATGGGTTACATGAACCGTGGTGGTTCAGCTAAATCAGGAAGCACAGACATGCGTAAAGGTGGCATGTTTTATTAATGTCTCTTATTTCTCATCTGCCATTGCCTAGTATGCCATTCCAAACACATGTAAATATAGTGTTTGAGAATGGTGTAGGTGAGCCTGTGAGAAAAGATGTAAATACAAAAGAGCCTACAAGAGTAACTCCTGATACACCAGTAGAAGACTTAAAGCTAGTTAATCAGATGTATGCGTATAACCCAAACCCAAATAAACTACGTACACCTGACGGACAAATAGTAGACTTTATTATAGCATGACTAAAAAGAAATCAGATCCTAAAGTAGGTACAGGTAAAAAACCTAAAGGGTCTGGTCGCAGACTATATACAGATGAGAACCCTAAAGATACTGTACCTATTAAGTTTGCAACTGTAGCTGACGCAAAAGCTACAATAGCTAAAGTAAAAAGAATAAAGAAACCTTACGCAAGAAAGATTCAGATATTGACGGTAGCTGAACAACGTGCTAAAGTTATGAAGAAGACAACCATATCGGAACTCTTCAAATCAGCTAAAGCAGACTTGCGAAGGAAACACAATGCCGTATCTACAAAGTAGCATACCACATTTTAAAGCATGGGTACGCCGTGAATATACTAAGAACATGGAAGAGTATCACGGAGAATTTTTACATTGCATGGTAGTTGCAGTAACAACTATGCCAAATAGAACACTTAGTTTTCAAGTTATATTTACTGGATGTGAGTCAGACGATACAGATGAAGAAAATGTACATGGCGGTGCTATGTGGGCAAGAATGCCTTTGACTGCACTTGTAGCAGATACAGCATATGAACAATGGCCTAGTGCTTTACCTACATACTTAGCGCAGCCTTGGGATTGTATGTCGCATACACACAGTGTCTATAAGATAGAACGTGCAAGTCCTGCCCCTTGGATAGCTAAAGTAGATGGAGAGTTTTATCCAGCTAAATATTACTTCACAGTTGACTACACAGATAGTGAAGTAGCAGATGATCCTGCCCAGCATAAACAATCACACGTATTAGAATTGTTAGATGCAGGAGATTATACAGGTAACATGGTTGCGTTACCCAATAATAGAGTGAGAGTAACTCACCCAGCTTGGTTTGAGACAGGACAAGGTGCTCCTGACTTTAGACCTAATCAGCATATATTTCACTCAAAGGAAGATGTAGAGTACATCTGGGATACGCAACGAGTGTTTAACAATTTATATCAAGAGGAATGATAGAATGGTTATGAAAAAGAAAAATGGTACAAAGAAAAAAGGCATGGCTCGTGGGGGCATGAAGAAGAAAGGTATGGCTAAAGGTGGAGCCATGATGATGAAGAAAAAAGGTATGGCTAAAGGCGGCATGAAGAAAAAAGGTTATGCTAAAGGTGGTATGCCCACAATGGGCCTTGCACAAATTCGTGCAGCAGCTAAAGCCAAAGGCTACAAGTTAGTCAAAGTATAAAAATTATAAGTGGTCAACCCACACTATGCCAAGCAACGTGGTAACACCACAGGAGGATTTATAAAATGGCAACAACAACTTTTACAAAAGGTATTGAGGCTTACGAAGATAACGTAACCTTTGGTACAGGAATAACAGGTACAGGTCTGTTACATTCATTCGGCACACGTAAGATTCAAACGTTTGTAGGTTCACTAGCAGATACAGATACTGGTACAGCATATGCAGACGGAGACTGTCTTGTAGAGCTAGGTACATTAGATACCAATACTCCATCGGGTATTGTAACACCTACTAAGTTCTTTATCCATCGTGCATTAGTATTTATTACTACTGTCGCAGGACCAACACTTGTAGGTGGTCTAGCACTTAATCCTACTTCTGGCATTGCTACTAATGCTGCTGTAGTATCTTCAGGTACAGAGATTGTAGGTGCAAGTGTTGCATCATTTAATCCACGTATTTCTGCCACTGACGCAGTAACTGAAATTGATTTAAATCTGGATGCAGCAGGGTATCATATATTTGATCCCCTAGTACAGGCACCTATTGCAAATACACACTTGTACGTGTTTGCTACTACTACTCTTGACGGTGATGCATCTGCAGGTAGATTTACTGTTGAACTAGAATACTCAGTACATTAAAGGGGGAATGATAAATGTCAACTTCCGTAGGCACATTCCAACCTAATACGTTACAATGGAGTGTACAAACAAAAGCAACCATAGATAATACTGCAGCTAATACTTCACATTTTACCTGCACTGGCTTTAAAGTTGTACATCTTCACGCTGATCAAGAGTTTTTAATTAACTTTGGTCCTGCAGAGGCAAACTGTGGTGCTAATGATTTAGAACTAGAGGCAGGTAATTATACTCTTGCAATACCTGATGCTGTTGGTGATGCTGTTATAATGAACATCTTAGCAGCTACTAGTGACAACGTAACTATTAAAGTAGTATTATCATAAAAAAAGTGTAACCCTAATATAAATGCATATCGGGGTTGCATTATTATCTGTAGTATGATATACCTAACTGTAGTATAACTACCTTGGATAACACATGTTATCGTTAACAAGGAGAAAGTTATGAACTACATTATGCAATACCTACGTAAACTATTAAAAAGAATACAAGACAATCAACAACGTAGGGCTGACTATTGGCTATTAATGAATATGACCAATAAAGAACTTCAAGATATAGGAATTAGTCGTGGCGAAATCAACAAAGTCATCTACCAAGACGAAAACCAAAAAGAAGAGTACCGTCAACAAAGCAGGGAATTATACAAAACCCGAATTACGCAAGCGACTATTTAATAGAATTAAAGCGGGTACTAAAGGTGGAAGTGCAGGTCAATGGTCTGCACGTAAAGCCCAAATGTTAGCCAAAGCATATAAAGCTGCTGGTGGGGGATATAGAAGCTAATGAAAAAAATAGTAAAATATTTTAAGAGACTATGGTGTGCGCTCCTTAATAAGAAGTGTCACGAAGACTGCGATTGCTGTTGACGTGGCAAAAGCTAAGTCTCAACAAAGTCTAACTGATTGGACCAAACAAAAATGGCGAACTAAAAGTGGCAAGCCTAGTGCTAAAACTGGTGAACGTTATTTACCTTCTAAGGCTATTGAGTCTCTTAGCAGCAGTGAATATGCCGCTACAACTAGAGCTAAACGAAAAGGCAAGGCGGCAGGTAAGCAGCATGTGGCTCAACCTAAAAACATTGCAAAGAAAACCAGACGATTTAGAGCCGCTAAGGGTGGTATGGTAGGATAAAATATGGCACATACTATTATTGATGATTACAAAATATTTCCACGACTAATGATGCTAATAGTTACTATATTAACCTATCAGTCTGTACATTGGTACATGTCTTTACCTGATCCAACTACAGGACAAGCAGGACTTGTATCTGTATGTATGGGTGCTTTAACAGGTTGTTTTGGTATCTGGATGAATAAAGAAGCTAAAACAGACAGGTCTATGAGTGGAAAGTAAGGAAGTAATATGTATGTTATAGTACTCATATTAATTCAAATGGGGCAGCATAAAATAGCCTCAGATCAAATACTGTATCCTTCAATGGAAAGATGTGAAATAGCAAGAAGTATTTTAATTAAAAAGTTAGAAGATAGTAAACCGTCAAAAGAGTCTTTTTCTTTTTCTAAATGTACAAAGATTTCTTTTGAAGAAGATAAAACAAAGGTAACACTATGATTACATTACTTGGTAGCTTACTAGGATTTGGTACTTCTTTTTTACCTGAAGTATTAAATTACTTTAAAGCAGGACAAGAACATAAACATAACCTTGAGCGTATGTCGCTTGAGATGGATATGATGGCAAAGCGCAATGAGCTAAAGCTAAACATAATAGATAAACAAGCAGAGATAAAAGAAACAGAAGGACTGTATAAACATGATAGTATGGACGCAGGAGGTTTTATCAACGCACTACGAGGCAGTGTACGTCCTGTCATTACTTATGTTTTCTTTGGCCTTTTTGTTGCCATTAAAGTAACGGCACTTATATCTCTTATGGATGCGGGTAATGATCTTGGTAGGTCACTATCTTTAATCTGGGATGATGCTACAAGCGGATTATTTGCAGCTATAATTAGTTTTTGGTTTGGTGGCAGAGCAGTATCCAAGTATGTAAAAACACCAATGTAAGGAAATAGTATGGGATTTAAACTAAGCGCAAGAAGTATAAGTAAGTTAGAAGGTGTAGAGAAAGACCTTGTAGCGGTAGTTATGGAAGCTATTAATTTAACTAAAGTAGATTTTGGTGTTACATATGGTATGCGTACTTTAGAAGAGCAACAGAAACTATACGACTCAGGTAGATCACAAACTATGAAAAGCAAACACTTAGATGGTAGGGCTGTAGACCTTGTTGCATACTTTGGTTCAGATATATCTTGGGAGCTAAACGTATATGATGATATATGTGATGCAATGGCAGAAGCAGCTAGACGTAATAGTGTAGCTATTAAGTGGGGAGCCGCTTGGTCTGAAGGAGATATAAGAATGTATCAAGGTACAGCAGAAGATTCTATGAATGCTTACATAGACCTGCGTAGATCAGAAGGGCGTAGACCATTTATTGATGCCCCACATTTTGAGATGATGTAATGGCTAGAGAATTAACAGAACGTCAACAAAAATTTCTTAATGTCCTTATGGATGAAGCTGGTGGTAATATCACTGAAGCTAAAAAACTTGCAGGGTATTCACCTAATACACCTAACCGTGAAATTACTACTAGTTTAAAAGAAGAAATAATTGATGTAACACATAACTACTTAGCACGTAATGTGCCAAAGGCAGCTATGGCTATGGTCAGTGCTTTAAACGATCCTACTGAGCTAGGTATACGTGACAAGATGGCAGCAGCTAAAGAACTACTAGATCGTACAGGTCTTGTAAAAACAGAGAAGATGCAAGTAGAAGCAAAGGGTGGTGTTATGCTAATGCCAGCCAAACAAATCCAAGAAGAGGAATAATTAAATGGGTGCAACAAGTATAGTAAAAAAAATATTAAAAAATAAACCAAAAAAACCAAAGGTTCCAAGTTCAGGGTCTTCAAGTAGGAGTAAAAGATCAGTAACTAAAAAGCCAGAAACGTTTGCGTCTGAAATGGCTGCATTAAATAAAATGGCAATGACAGATGCAGCACGTCAAGCAGCGGCAATAAAAATAGCTAAAAAATATGGTAAACCTATTAACATAGGTGGTAAATCTTTTGGTCCTCCAAAGAAAAAACCTTATAACGAACTTTCTGCAGCAGAAAAAAGAGCTTTAAAAGATAAAAAAAATATAGATCAAGTAGAGCTAAATGTTTCACGAGGTTTAATGAATAAAGGTGGTATGCCTAAAAAAAAGAAAAAATAACAAATGACTAAATCCGTAGGTCAATGGAAACTCCCTCAACCAACCGACATTAAAGAAAACAACGAATGGGTTCCTATACCACGTATATCAAGAACCATACCCTATGGCTATGAGTTAGATCCTAATGATAGTTTTATTCTCTTGCCAATAGCCATAGAACTTGATATGCTTGAAAAAGCAAAGAAGTATTTAAAACAATACTCATATCGTGAAGTAGCTAACTGGCTGACTACAAATACAGGCAGAGAAATATCTCACGTAGGATTAAAGAAACGGTTGGATAATGAGCGAAGACGCAAAAACAAAGCTGGAAGCCTACGCAAATGGGCAGACTATGCGAAAAAGGCAATCGCCAAAGCGGAAGAAATCGAACGCACAAGGCTTGGCGCAACAGAAAACAAAAACACGCAAGAAAACGCAGCCTAATATAGAGCCTACTATTGCGTACACTGAATCAGTTGAAGAACAACACAATGTTATCTTTAAACCTAATGCTGGCCCACAGACAGACTTTCTAGCTGCAGGTGAACGTGAGGTACTATTTGGGGGCAGTGCAGGTGGTGGTAAGAGTTACGCAATGCTCGCTGACCCATTACGTTTTATGGGGCATCCAGCCTTCTCAGGATTGCTCCTACGGCATACTACAGAAGAACTAAGGGAACTTATCTTTAAGTCACAAGAAATGTACCCTAAGATATGGCCTGGAATTAAATGGTCAGAACGTAAGATGCAGTGGACTGCGCCCTCTGGTGCGAGGTTGTGGATGTCCTACCTAGACAGGGAAGATGATGTCCTGCGCTACCAAGGTCTAGCGTTTAGTTGGATAGGCTTTGACGAGTTAACTCAATGGCCCACACCTTTTGCGTGGAACTATATGAGATCACGTCTACGGTCCACTGCACCCGACTTGCCTGTGTATATGAGAGCTACTACTAACCCAGGAGGTAGAGGTCATCATTGGGTTAAAAAAATGTTTATTGACCCTGCTGCGTATGGAGTAGCTTTTGAAGCAACAGATATTGAAACAAGTGAAGTATTACGCTATCCTGCTGGACACGCAAAAGCTGGTAAATCTTTATTCAAACGTAGGTTTATACCTGCCCGTCTTTCCGATAATCCTTACCTAGCTGAACAGGGTGACTATGAAGCAATGCTTTTGTCACTACCTGAACAACAAAGAAGGCAGTTACTAGATGGTGATTGGGATATTAAAGAAGGTGCAGCCTTTACTGAGTTTGATAGAAAGGTACATGTAATTGAACCTTTTGATATACCTAATAATTGGGTAAAGTTTAGAGCTTGCGATTACGGGTATGGAAGTAAGTCTGGTGTAATTTGGTTTGCTGTATCGCCTGATGAAAAATTAATTGTATACAGAGAATTATATGTAGGTAAAGTTCTTGCAACAGACTTAGCTGACATGATACTAGAGCTAGAGATGGGTGACGGTAACATTAAATATGGTGTACTAGATTCTAGTTTGTGGCATAAACGAGGGGATACTGGTCCTAGCCTAGCAGAGCAAATGATTATGAGAGGTTGTAGGTGGCGACCATCAGATAGATCAAAAGGATCGCGGGTATCTGGAAAGAATGAAGTTCACAGACGTTTACAAATAGATGAATTTACAGAAGAACCCAGATTAGTATTTTTTGAAAACTGTACAAATTTAATTTCACAGCTACCTGCACTACCTATTGATAAAAGAAATCCAGAAGATATAGATACTACATCAGAAGATCACTTGTACGATGCTTTACGGTATGGTATTATGTCAAGGCCAAGGTTTAGTATATTTGACTACGATCCTATGGGTCCACCTAAAAGAAGTATGAAAGTTGCAGACTCAACGTTTGGCTATTAAGGAAAAATAAATGGCAGAAGATAACGAAGGTTTTATTGAAGATGATTCTATTGTCTTAGAAGATAGTGATAACTCTGAAGTAGAAGACGTAAATACATCAAAGATTATTCCATTTATTATGGATAGATATAGTCGTGCAGAAGATCATAGACAACAAGATGAACAAAGGTGGTTACGTTCCTACAGAAACTATCGTGGTTTGTATGGACCTGATGTGCAGTTTACAGAGGCTGAAAAGTCAAGAGTATTTATTAAAGTAACTAAAACAAAAACACTTGCTGCTTATGGGCAGATTGTTGATGTATTATTTGCTAGTCAAAAGTTTCCGCTAACAGTAGACCCAACAGAGTTACCTGATGGTGTAGTTGCAGATGTACACTTTGATCCTAAAGAACCAGAGCAACTAAAAGACTCTGGTATGGATGAAGAAGTAAATCCGTATGGTTTTAAAGGTGACGGTAAAGAATTACCTAAAGGTGCTACAGCAGCAACATTAGCAGATAGCCTTGGCCCACTATCAGAAAAATTAAATGATGTAAATGGCCTACGTCAAGGTGTAGGTAAGACACCTACTGCAATTACATTTAGCCCTGCTATGGTAGCTGCTAAAACAATGCAAAAGAAAATACACGATCAACTAGAAGAATCTAGTGCAAGTAAACATTTACGCAGTACAGCTTTTGAGATGGCGTTATTTGGTACTGGTGTAATGAAAGGTCCGTTTGCTGTAGATAAAGAGTATCCTAATTGGGGAGAAGATGGTGAATATAATCCTATTATAAAAACTATACCCCAAGTATCTCATGTATCTGTGTGGAATTTTTATCCTGATCCAGATGCAACTAATATGGATGAAGCTCAATTTGTTATTGAAAGACACAAGATGTCACGTACACAGTTACGTGGATTAAAACGTAGACCATACTTTCGTCCTACTGTAATTGAAGAAGCTGTACAGTTAGGTGAGAACTACAATAAAGAATATTGGGAAGATGACCTAGCTGACTATGTACCTGACTATGGTGTAAATCGTTATGAAGTCCTAGAGTATTGGGGCATGTGCGATACAGAAATGTTAATAGAACAAGGTGTAGACATTCCTAAAGAATTATCTAATGTAGACGAACTACAAGCAAACATATGGATATGTAATGGTAAATTATTGCGTATGGTTCTTAATCCGTTTAAACCTGCTACTATACCTTACATGGCTGCACCATACGAATTAAACCCTTACTCATTCTTTGGAGTAGGTATTGCAGAGAATATGGATGACACACAAACTCTTATGAATGGTTTTATGAGAATGGCTGTTGACAATGCTGTATTATCTGGTAATCTTCTTATTGAGGTAGATGAAACTAACTTAGTTCCAGGCCAAGACTTATCAGTATACCCAGGCAAGGTATTCCGTAGACAAGGTGGAGCACCTGGACAAGCTATCTTTGGTACTAAGTTTCCTAATGTGTCACAAGAAAACTTACAGTTATTTGATAAGGCAAGGGTATTAGCAGATGAGTCAACTGGATTTCCATCTTTCGCACATGGTCAAACGGGCGTATCTGGGGTGGGCCGTACTGCTTCTGGTATTAGTATGCTTATGGGTGCCGCACAAGGTAGTATAAAAAGCGTTATTAAAAATGTAGATGATTATTTACTTAGACCACTAGGTGAAGGTTTGTTTAGATTTAATATGCAGTTTGACTTTGATCCAAACATTAAAGGTGACTTAGAAGTTAAAGCTCGTGGCACAGAAAGTCTAATGGCTAATGAGGTACGTAGTCAAAGACTAATGCAGTTTATGCAAATTGCATCTAGCCCTGCACTTGCACCCTTTGCTAAGTTTCAATATGTTATTCGTGAGATTGCAAAGTCTCTTGATCTTGACCCAGATAAAGTAACTAACAATATGGATGAGGCTGCTTTACAGGCAGAACTTATGAAAGGTTTTCAACAACCAGCACCTGAAGGACAACCACCAGCAGGTGCAAACCCAGCAGACCCTACAGGCGCAGGTGGCGGCACTATAGGTACAGGACAAGTTCCAGTACCACAAGAACAAGGATTTAGTGGTAATGAAGGACAAGGAGCACCTCAACAAGCTCAAGGGGCTGGTCAGCAACCACCAGCAGTGGGACCAGTTCAGTAGTTATTTAGATACTATTATAGAACAGCAGCATCGTTCTATGGAACAAGCAGACAATACTATGACAATACATAGAGCACAAGGTGCAATATATCAGTTACGTAGATTACAGTTACTACGAGATGAGGTACTAAAAAATGGATAACATGCAACGTCAAATGGATATGTTTGAAGAAGGCGGCTTACGTGATGAAGGTGGTATGGTAGATAAAGAATCAGGTAATGAAGTTCCTATTGGTAGTACTCGTAAAGAAGTTAGAGATGATATACCTGCACAGGTAAGTGAAGGTGAGTTTGTATTTCCTGCTGATGTAGTTAGGTTCCTTGGCCTTGAGAAACTTATGGAAATGCGTCAAGCTGCTAAAATGGGCCTCAAGCAAATGGAAGCTATGGGGCAAATGGGTAATAGCGATGAAGCTACGATACCTGATGATATGCCATTTGGTATGGCTGATCTAGTTGTTATTGGTGGGCCAGATGAAGATGATGAACCACAGAAGAAAGCACAGGGTGGTTTAGCATTTGCAAGTGGTGGTATAAGTATGCCCGACTTTGATTTTAGTAATCAAGATGTTCGTATATATGTAAAAAAAGGTTCACCAGATAGACGTATACCTTTCTTTAATGGTGAGCCAGTTATACCTATTCCAGCAGGTTATGTACTAAAAGGTTCTGCGCCTGTAAAAGAAGAAACGGAAACAGAAAAAGCTATACCTACAGGTGGTAATGACGATGATCGACCCCCAGTAAAACAATCAGAATTTCAAGAAGCTGGTGGTTGGGATATGGATTTTGGTAATCCACCTGATGCTTCTAAAGTTGACTTATGGATTAAAGAAGCAGAAAAAACTGTTGGGTATGGGCCTACAATTGCTACAGGTGTAGCTGCTGCATTTGGTGGACCTTTAGCTGCTTTTGTGCATCTTGGTAATAAAATGAATGCTAAAGGTAGAGATGCTGGATTTGCAAAAGCATTAGCTGCAGCAAAGAAAACAGCTACCCCAGGACAGGTTGCTAAACTTAATGCTATAAGTAAAACTATTGATGAAGGTGCCGATAAAAATATACTTGAAAAAGGTTTAGATGCTATTTCTAAAGCTCTTGGATTTAATCAAAAACAAAAAGATACAGCTACAAAAGTTTCAGGTACTGCTATTTCAGGATCTATACGCCCTAAAGCAAGACCAAATTTAGAAGAAGAAGAAAACAAAAATAAAATAGATGAAAAAGACCTAGAAGCAATGCAAGCTGTTATAGATCAAAGAGGCGATACAGATGGCCCACAATCAGATGAAATAGAAAATATAGAAAATGCAATTGCTGCTGCAAGTAAAGAGTTAGGTTTAAATACAAATAGAGAAGATATACCTGTAGGTAGTTTACCTAGATCGGGTACACCAGATAGTGTATACAATGTAGGTCCAGAAGCTGAAGGAGTTACTTTACCATCTTTATCAGTATAGGTGTCCAATTAATGGAGAGTTGTGTAGGCAAAACTGGTGAATGGTAGGTTCTATCCAAAGAGTTTGAAATCTTTTGTGAATGATGATAATTGGGAGAGGAATGACATATTTAATATTAATCTTTATTAATGATTATAAATTCAATTTATTTTTTTAAAATGAGGGGTTTTGGGGTTTTGGGG
>Ga0209631_10002789_pt1 | contig 20579 bp, 9 predicted proteins | sample COG_08_FD_184752 | JGI IMG/M metagenome (GOLD analysis project Ga0209631, IMG submission 184752) | Pelagic Microbial community sample from North Sea - COGITO 998_met_08 (SPAdes) (version 2) | ecosystem: Environmental > Aquatic > Marine > Neritic zone/Coastal water | place: Helgoland, sampling...
CCGAGCCCAAAGTCACGGAGCCCACAGAGCCCGAGCCCAAAGTGACCGAGCCCGACGCGGACTCTCTCGCCGCGGACTCCGACTCTGACACCTCGTACGTTTGGGACGGACTGTCCGGGGGTGAGTACGGCATGTGGAGCGATAACGACGACGATGTCGCCTCGGATGCGGAATCCGATGTTTCCTCCGAGTCCTTTGACATCGACGGGGCGGTCAACGCGTGGACGTCGTGGGGATTGTCCAAACTGGACACGCACCTGAAGAACCTCAACACCAAGTACCAGGCTTCGTGGGCGCCCGCGGTGGACAGGCTCAAGGACCAGGCCAAGAAAAAGTTTGAGCAGGAGTGGTCGGCGCAGTTTCCGAGCGATGAGGAGTACAAAAAAGAGCTGGGCTCGAAGGAGTATCCGTCCGAGCTGAACTACGCTCTGCCGGAGGTGCCACTGGCGGAGAGGGTGAGCGAGGACCCGGCTGTGGCAAAGAAGGTGACGTGACATAGCACGCCGCGACGCACACAATGACACGGTCAGTTACGTTTAATGAATTACATGGAACATGGACGAGGTCTAACACGTCCGTCCCGGCTCTTTATTTCTTCCGAAGCGTCTGCAGCTTCTGAAGGTGCTCGCGATTCCTCCTGTCAAACGCCGCCGCTTTTTTTCGCAGCGCCGCGGCTTCCTTGCGCTTCCTCATCCTCTCTTCCGCGGCGGCCGCCTCATCCTCCGGGCTCACGGGCTCGGAAGCGTTAGCCTTGGCCTGCTCCTTTGCCGCCAGCCTCTGGACACGCGCCTTGAACGCGGGCGCCGCGGGCGGTTTCCCCTTTTTGGACTTTGCCGGCTTGGCCTTTGCGGTTGTTTGGGGCGCCGGCGCCTTCTTGGCGCGGGTGGGCGTGAACACCGTCGTCTTGAAGTCTTCCCACGCGTTGCTCCCCTCGACGTCGGAATCGGAGATGAACATGTCGTTTTCCTCGTCAGTCGGCACGTCGAAGGACGCGTTGGCGAGCGCGGCGAGCGACCTGCCATCCAGCGACAGGGACATCTCGGTGTCGGCGGATCGGTCCAGCCCGCCCCACCCGCCGCCGCCCACCCGGACACCCTCCGGACGCGTCGACGAGGGATCCGATGCGTCCAAGGGCACGCGCACTGGCGGCGCGAGCGTGGACACGGACGCCCTCTCTTCTTCCTCGGACACTCTCTCTTCTTCCTCCTCCTCATCGTCGTAGCCCGTGTCGGCGTACCTCGGCGGCGACGTCGTCTTGGGAACGGGCGCGATGTCGACGACGCTCTTGGCCCACTCGTTGTCCAGCGCGCCGAGTGCCCGCGCCCACGACGAGTCCACGTTACCGTCGCTCTGGTCCCAAAGCGCCGGTGAACCGGGCGCGTCGACCCGAGTGTTTGGAGACCGGGTCGCTTTCTGCGCCTCGAGCGCCTCGGTCATCGCGGCGGCGACGCGCTTGGCGACAGTCTCGGGAGCCTCGCCCGGGTTCTGGGCGTACGCAGCCGCCGCGATTTTAGCCGCGATTGAAGCAATCTCCGGCTCGGTGCTGAGAAAGTTCCTTCTTTGGTGTTGGCCGATACCCGCGGGCGTCGCGGAATGGACCACGGCGGCGGACGCGTCCCTCTGCGGCTCGATCTTGTAGTCTGAACCCCCCGCGCTCTGTGGGGTGGTGGCGGTCGCCGCGCCGCCGGGGGTGCCGTCGGCGCCGCCCCCGGGGGTAGCCGCGTGGGCGCTAGCCTCCGTCGGTGGTGCGCTGTTGAGCGCGGCGGCGGAGGCGGCGGCGTACATGGCGCTGGTATCGCCCATCTCCGTGGACACCGTCTCGTCGTACTCGAACCCGAGCCCCGGGGTCCTTCCCTCCAACGAAGCCTCAGCCTGCGAGATGATATCGGACGACGTGAACGAGCCGGCGGAGGGTTCGGCGGCTGCCCTCGCCGCCGCGGCAGCCGCGGCGTCGAGCGCCTCCACCTGCTTCCCGAGCGCGCCGAGGATGGCATCCAGCGGCTTGAGCTCGGGGATCTCCACGCGGCCGGGCATGCCGGTATCGGCGGACGCGAGAAGCGAAGCCGCGTGGAGGTTGTACTCGGCGGCGGACGCCGCGGCGGTGACGCGGTCCATAGCTCTGGTGGTCGCCGCGAGGGACGCCTTCATCTCCTCCTCCGCGGTCCCCGACGACGAGCTCGCGCCCGGCACGGTCGAAACGACGGCAGTGGACTCGGACACCGGCCCGGCCCCGGCCGCGCGGGGCGAGCGCTCCTCCGGTGAGCCGAACCCGCCCTGGTCCGGCAAGTCCCGGAAATCGTGTTCCTCGTCGCCCGACCGGCTGAACACGCCGGTGGTGTTCATCGTGTCGTCCTGGAGCGCGCTGGAGACAAAGTCGAGCTCCTCCGCGGACCGACGCGCGGCGGACTCCTCGTCCTCGTCCTCCGTGATCCCGAACCTGGACGGGGTGTTGTTTCGCGCGGCGACGGCTGCGAGCGCCGCGTCGAGCTGCGCGTCTGAGTAAAAGTTGCTCTCGCCGGGGGGAAGGCCGGCGCCGCCGCCCGAGGGGGTGTACCCGTCCTCGTCGTCCGAGTCGGAATCCTCGGAGAGCGCGATGACCCTTGGGGACGGAGGCGCGGGTCCCTGGAAGGGAACGGGCTGGCAGACCGGGTCCTCGTACTCGTCGTCGCCGCCGTGCGCAATGGCGGCGATTTCCTCCATGGTCGACCCCACCACGCCGTGGCGCGCGAGTCTCTCCGCGGCGGCGCCCCTGGGCACAGCCTCCTTGGCCATCTGAAGAACCTTGAGCAGAGGGTCGTCGGGGTCGAGGCCCTGCGACAAAATCTGGTCCAGGCGCGCGTCCTCCTGCTTCTCATCGAACATACCCTCGAAGGGCGCCGCGTCGTCAAACCCGACGGAAGGACCCGAGGCGGAAGGACCCGTCGGCTCGTCGATATCCTTGAACTGAAAGTCCCTCTCCATCTCCTGCTGAGCCGCGCGTGCCTGTTTCTCCTCCTCCGCGGCGTCCACCTTTCCGATGTTCTTGATCTTCTCCTTGCCCTCCTCGCGAATCTCCGCGGACTGCGCGCTCAGCGGCTTTTCGTCTCGCGCCGCCCGCTCGTACTGGATAGCCTTCGCGGACCTCTTCATGTACAAGGCGCGTTCCTTCTTGGTCCGCTCCGCGAGCTCCAAGCGCTCATCCTCCAGCCGCGCCTGCTCCCGCTCAGCCTTGAGCTTGGCGCCGAACGCCTGCTCGCGCTTGACGACGTACGCCCCGGCTGCGTCCCTGGGGAACCAGTCACCCGCGTAAGCCGTCGGCGCGCCCGGTCCCCCGTCCATCTTCTCCTTGTACTTCATCCGCTGCTTGGGACCCGGCGCGGGGCCCGCCATGATGTCGTTGAAGTGGGTCATCTTGAAGGCGTCGGGGCGGTACACCCTCCTACTTTTGCCAGCCTCCGCCATGGTCCTCATCGCGTCCCGCCTGGTGTGTACCCCGTCCCGCTCATCCTTCTCCCACTTGTCCCGCATGCCGGTCCTCACGTTCTTGGCGAGCTGCTCAGCCTTGTTCCGGCGATCCCTCGCCTTGAACAGCGGCGACTCAAGCTCGTCCAGTCGCTCGTACTCCTTCTTGAGCGCCGTCTCGAACCGCTCAAGGGCGACGAGCTTGTTGTCGAACTTTTGCGCCTCCCTCTGGGCCCTCGCCGCGCGCACCCTCTTGTCCTCCACGGCCTGTCTCTGCGCGGCTCGCTGCGCGCGGCCGATCCCTGCGGCGGCGTTGCTGTAGTCGCGCTCGAGCTGCTTCTGCTTCTCGTCCCTGGCCTTGACCCAGCCGTCGTGGAGTTGCGCGTTGAGCTCGGCGTGATGATCCTTCACGCTGGACCGATACTCGCGAGCCTTGTGACGCGCCCACAGCTTCTCCTGCTCGCGGACCTGCTTAATCCTCTCGGCGCGGGTCTTTGCGGTGGTACGAACCATGATGGCATCGCGCTCCGCCTTGCTCAGCTTGTACGTATCTCCCTCGTCAACCTGCACGGAAGGTGAGGGCGCATCGGTCAGGCACCCTCGGGACAACGGGTCGGGGAAAATCTCGGGGTGGCGGAAGGGTCGGGCGCGCACCACTCGTCGAGATGGATGGTGGATGCCGTCGCCGGGGGGTCGATAATCGTCGATATCGGGGACGATCTGATCACCGCGCCACGCAGACGGCGCGCCGGTGCGCATCATGGCCCCAGACGCGTCTCGGGTCTGTGTCGTTGTTGCCCTCCCACGAGCCGAGAAAATATAATACGGGTGCGAAAACGCCGTCGGGGCAACGGTTATTTTTTCTAATCTTATTCTAAGTTCTATTGATTAAACGCCTCCGAGGGAGAGACCGTCGGACGTCTCGGGGGGTGTACCGGGCGCGGGCGGGACCGTCGGCTCACCTTCAGACCCGGCCGCATCGTCCCCCTCCTCAGCCGCCGCGATCCGCGCGGGCGAAACGTCCGGCGGCGTATTTTCCAAATTGTACGTCTTGGCTCGCAGCCCCGCGTCCTCGTCGGGGGTGACGAATTTGCTCCCCTCCAACAGCTCCATCTTCTCCTCCAGTCTCATCTGCTGCCTGAGACGCGGCTTACACCTCGCCCTGAAGTTCTCCCTCGCGTCCTGGGTCTTCTCCCACGCGATCGCCGCCCTGTCCGCGCCCCGCCACTCCAGGTTGGCGATCCTCGCGTCCAGACCTTCCAGCCCCGCCACCAGCGTCCGCTCGATCGTATCCTTCAACTCCAGCGCGGGGGATATCGCCGTGGACAGACGCAGGGTTGACTCACCGACGTCTCTCGCCAGGTCACCCAGTTCCGCGCGAACCTCCCTCAGGCTGCCCTCGTACCCGGTGACGAAGTCATCCAGGTGCGTCTTGACCGCGAGCTCCTTCTCCGCCTTTCTGCGCATGGCCACCGAATCGTTGTACAACTCCAAAGTCTCATCCATGAGCTTGGACTCGAACACCCGCACCTCATCGTCCGTCTCTTTCACCAGCGTCCGCATGTGCTCACGCGTGCGTCGCATATCGAGCGCCAGCCGCGCGGTGGCGTCCACGTAAACCTCATCCTCGACCCGGGCGATTTCCTCCGTCAACGATGCGAGCGTCGAGTCCAACCCGGCGCTGAGGGACTCGCTGGCGGCGTCGACCCTGCGGAGATCGGCGCGGGTGAGCTCGTGGCGCGTCACCATCACCTCGAACCCATCCTGTTTACCGATGGGGTTCGAGCGTACCGATGGCTCCAATGGCTCCAATGGCTCTGAGGGCTCCAATCTTTCGTGGGTCTTTGCATCCTTTGGTTCGGTCCACGCGTTTGCGTCGTTGCGGAGCACCATGACGGCGTGATCGTCGAAGCTTTCCACGAGGTGCCTCGCGTAGTCGCACTTCAAAACCTTTCCGTCGCAGCCGTATCGTCGGTACATGCACTCCACCCGCACGCCGGGGCAGACAGTCTCGTCGTGCTGCCGCCTTCGTTGCTTGTGCACCCTCTGCGCGCAGTTTTGGCACTCGTAAAATCTCGCCGAGCACGTCGCCTCGTGTTGCCCGAGCCTTCGCAGCGCCATGGACTCGCCGCAGTGCTTACACTCGGCGCTCTGGTACCTGCACACCTCCTTGTGCGCCATCATCTGGACCCGCGGCAGCGTCACCGCGCACGTACCCGCGCATTCATCCTTGAACCCATCGACAAAGCCGCACGGGATGACCTCGTGAAGGCACTCCGTGAGGTGGTCCTCGACGCCGGCTCTCGTGCCCATCCACTCGCACCTCGGCCGGTTCGGGCACGCGAACGGGCGGTTCTCGCAAAGCCTCGCGTGCGACGCCGCGTACCTCGCCTGCGTCATGCGATCGCACCCAGCATGGTCGCACTTAACCAGGCGGTGGTCGCAGCCGCTCCGGTGCTCCGCCATGTCGCGGCGGCGGACCCTCCGCCGGCAACAGTCGCCCGGGTTGGCGCTGCCCCTCGGAAGGCAGCACTCCTCCACCGCGTACGCGCAGTTCGTCTCGATGGTTCGCCTATCACCCAGGCGGCACACGTCGGGGCACCCCGCCTTGTCCATCCGCCACAGGATGGATCCATCCCCGCGCCCCTGGGTCCTGGTCGGTACCAGCGCGTTGCGGCAGACGACTTTGAGGGAGTCGACGACGGAGACGCACTCGCCGTGTTCCGGCGCAGTCTCCCCGGCCCGTTCCCCGCGCACCGCGCACAGGCACGCCCTGCACCACACGGAGGATCCTTTACCCGACACGTCCCTCACCGGGTCCCACGCGACGTCGCCGCACGAGTTGCACAGGACATCCGCGGGGGGCGCCGACGCAAACGCGGTTGGCTTTTTGAACCCCTCCGTGTAGTTGCGCGATAGGAAACACTCCCACGCGCCACTCGATTCGGGTTTACCCGCGCGAGTCAGCCTGCACAGCGCGGGCCTGTCCCCGTTCCACAGCGCCTTCGGGTGCCGGAGCCTCGACGGGGGCAGGCCGGTGGTCACTAGCGCCCGCCGCTCCGCCGTGGCGTAAAACACGGAAATCTCGTGCTCCGTCATCGCACCGTTCTTGGACTTTTTCCTCGCCACCTCCGCCGGGTCGTCCTCCTCGACGTCGTTCTGAGCCTTGACGAACGCGGCCACCTCGTCCACCCCGGACCTGGGCGTCATGGACCCCAACGATACGGTATCGTCGATATCCTCGTCCCGCGGACGCGGCGCTCGGCGACCCCGGCCCCGCCTTTTGTTCGCGTCGCCGCCGCCGCCCCTCCCTTCGCGGTCGTCCCTCAGCGGCGTGGGTAACGCGCCGGTGGCGTCGTCGATGTGTTGGGACAAGGCGTTTCCGGATGCGTACGGATCACGTCCCGGGGTTTCATCCCCGTCGCGTCTTCGCTCGGCCATGAAGAAGGCGCCGCGAATCACCGGCTTGGCCGCGGATGCCTCTGACATGATGCTTCCGCCCCCCCGGACCATCGTGCCCCACCCGCCTCCACCTTGGGCCCACGCGCCGTCCCCGGAGTACGCCCCGATGGATTCGGCGTCGGCGTAAGCGTTCATGCCGTCGCTGAACGGTCCACCGGCCCTCGGGTCCTGATTCCCGTCGCGTCGGGGAGGCGCCACCGGGAGAGGGACGTTCGACGCGAGTTTGTCGGTGCCCGCTCGTTGAGCGGTTGCCGCCGGAGGGGGCGAGTACGGGTCGTAGAGGCCCACATCGTCGACGTGTCCGGCCAACGTGGATGCCGCGTACGATGTGGACTCGTAACCCTCAAACTCCGGGCCTTCCTCGGCGAGCCTGCGCTTGTAGTACTCCGCAGTCTCGGGCTCATCGGGCCTCGGCGGCAGCTTCAGGGAGAGGTCGAGCTTCGGCTTTGGTGCCATCGCGTCGACGCCTGCTTTACTTCACCGCGTCGATGATTAAGGCCCGGGTGGCTGACGAGTCTCCGCCGCTGATGTCATGGCGTATCTAAGAGAGGTGCGAGGCGCCCGTGGCGACTGACCCCGGTCAAGAATCCCCGGTCAGGGCCCTCTTGCGTATGACCCCTCCGAGAGACGAAGGTGCCCGTTTTCTGTTTCCTCGGATTGCCGTTGTTGATCTTGCCCGTTGTTGACCAGTCCGTTACGGCAGCGTTATCACGGCAGTTTTTCATCCGGGGGGACTATCTTTTGATCCCCTTTTTTCGGGTTTTTCGGCCGTGCCGCGCGAGGGTGCCTAGGTCCCGGCGGCACTACCAGCAGCGCCGAGGAAGCCCCGACAGGCATCTTCGAGGTATTCAAGGTTCACATTCGTGATTGAGGGTGCACGCGCGGTGATATAATAACCGGCAAACCCCGCTCACGTCGTCGCGGAAGCCAGCGAACGAATCGCGAAAGTGCCCACGGTCAACGAAATGTCCTCAACGAAAGTGGTACCAGCCGCGGCATCAGGCCCGAGGGCGAGCACCCCTCCCGCGGGGCCCCAGGTGATTAAAAAAGTGGAGACCAAGGTCAAGACTTCGTTCGAGGACGTGGAGGGCCTGCTGAATAACCTTCTCATGCTCACCACCTTCACGCTCGGTTTCAGCATCTCCTTCATCGCGGCGTTCGAGTACGGAGCCCTCGCGGAGATTGACGTGAGGTACTACAACCTCCACAAAGCGTACCCGGGGGAGGTGGAGGATGCGTTCCCATCCTCGCCGAAGGGCGTGCACAACATCTTTTCGCCGTCGGGAACCATGCTCGAACGAGGCATGTGGTCCACCACCATCATGAGTATCTCGCTCACGATAGCGCTGGGCTCCTACGTCTCCATGTGCGCCTCGGACGCGAGGGAGGATGAGAAGTTTTTCAAGAAGTGGTACGCCACCTTCAAGTGGATCATCATCTTCGGTTACTTCCTGTACTTCGTGGCTTACATCCTGTTCTATCTAATGCTGTCCACTGCCGCCATCGGTCTGTTCCCGAGGTACTGCGACACCAAGAAGGGAGGCTCGGGATCCGTCTGGCTCACGGAGAAGAGCTTTCAAGAAAACGCAAAAGGCGAAATTGAAATCGTCGAGGGGTGCATGAGGGAGGGGATACGCTATCCCGTGGATGCGATGACTATGCTGCTCAACTTCGCGATGCCCTTAATCTTCCTCGGCATCTTCCTCATTTCCCTGTGGATGCATCGCAAGGAGAAGATCATTCGGTTGAGAGGTGCGATCGCGGCGCCTCTGCATGGCCGCTGGAAGTAACAATCTGTCGGGTTTGGGTTTAGGGGACCGGCTCGACTCGCGTGTACATAGCCTCGCATCATAAATTCGCTAGTGTCTATCGCCGGTGTACATTATTCATCATCATCATCATCATCATCAACAACGACAACCGTATCATCTCAGATCGGCCAGCAGCGCCTTGAGCCCATCCGCGCATTTCCCGCGGACGGAGACGCGGTTGGCTCGCATCGCCTCGCTCCCGCCGCCGTCCACGTCCGCCACCCTCTTACTGTGCACGCGCAGGTACCTCTCCAGCACAGCCACGCCCGCATCGTTCGTCACGAGCGCCGGGTGCAGACCCGCCGCGGACATCGCCAACCTCGCGGCCGCCGCGTGGCACCGAGCGGCGGACAGGGACGCCACCGCGTGAGGCGTCTTGACAGTCGCCGCGTCTTCACCCCGCGACACCGCGTCGCACACGGACTGGTACAGAGCCGGGGTGGACAGGAGCGAGGGGATGACCTCGGCGCGCAGGATCAACGCGATGAGCTCATCGTCCAGATCACCGTCGTTCACGAGCGCGGCGAGGGCACCGGGGCGAAGGGACGGGTACGGAAGCGCGAGCGCCACCTTGGCCGCGACCGCCGGGTTCTCCGCGGCGGCGGCCACCAGCGACTTCGCCTCCGACTCGGAGACGACCGCGCCCGTCAAAGTGGGTCCACCCGGTTCGCCCGCACCCTTCGCACTCGTGCTCTCATCGCCCCATTCGCCCCAACCCTCGTCGTTGTCCTCCTCCTCTTCCTCCACGGCGGTGTTCTGTGAGGTAAAGGTGTTTTGAACTACGTCGTCAATCGCCGCGACCGCGACGGCTTCGAGAGCGGCGTCCGCGGCTCCGGCGACTATCCCGCGGTGTATCAGGGCGTACCACCGCGCGTGCATGGGCCTGGGCGCGGCGGACGACGGCGCGGCCCATCGCGCGGACTTCTCCCACAGCACCAACACCCGCGCGAGTGTGCACGAATCATGCGCCATGCGATCATCCGGCGTGGCGCGAAGCAGCGCGTCGAAGCACGCCCCCGCCGCGTCGGCGTCCGCCACCGATGACTCGCTAATCTCCACGCCGTGTGTCCCGAGGGGCGCGGCCGCAGCCGCCGTGCGCATGGCCAGCAGACGCGCCGCGGACGACGACGACGTCCCGGCGCCGCCCTCATTGGCGTTGGTATCCTCATTGGTATCCTTATCGTCCTCCCCGTCGCCGGGGGGGCGCCACCCGGGCCAAGCCGATGATCCCTCGCCGCCGGCAACCTCGCCCAGGAGCTCCAGGGCGGCGCCCCGCGCGCCCCGAGGCGCCCCGGACGACTCGTCGGCGAAGGTTTGGAGCTCCATGAACGCGGACGACCGGGCCGACTCGAGGGACGACGGGTATTCGTCACCGAGCAGCGACTCGAGCGCCGGTGACTTCTTCCCGCCGCCGTCGCGAAGGACGCCGGCGACGATGGATCGGAGCGCGTCCACCGCCGCGGTCCTGGACTCAGTCCCGCCGTTCTCGTCCGATGAGAACGCATCTGACGCGCGTCGCATCGCGGCATCGAGCGCCCTCGCGCACGCGTCCACGTGGTCCGCGTCACCACCCCCGTGCCCCGCGTGTTTCGCATCTGTCCGCTGCCCGTACGTCCGTCCGGCGGCGCATAGCCCGGCGACGTGCACCATGGGTTCACCCGCACACGCCCATCGCTCGGCGACTCGTGCGAGGACGAATGGCTCATCGTCCAGCATGCGAAGCGAGTCGGCACCGAGCGAGGGCATGGCGTCGCGCACGGCGACCACGACGTTGAGACGCGCGAGGGACTTTCTGAGCGCCGGCGTCTCGGCGTGAGTTTCGTCGGCGCGGTCCAGCGCGGCGACGCCCGCGGCGAGCGCCGCGATCCTGAGCGGGAGCGACGCCTCCCGCGCGAAGCCACCGCCGGCGTCCGGCCACCTCATCGGGTGCGCACCGTCCAGCGCGCACCACCTCACGACCGATGCGATATCGTCCGGGGGTAAGGTGGGAAGCGCCGTCTCCGCCGCCGTCCACCGGTCGCGCGGCTGGGGGCGGACGGCGCCGGGGACGGACAGCGACAGCACCGCGCACACCGCGGAGAGCCAGACGGCGTCCGAGTCGAAACCCGGCGCGGGCGCGGGTAGGCCGCGGACCGCCTCCGCGAGCGCGGCGACGGCGTCGGAAGGGAAACGTATGGCTCCATGTGGGCCGGATGCGTGCGCGTCGATGGCGATGGCCGCCGCCGTCGCGTGGGAGGCTTCCGTCGATCCCCCCGCGGGCGCGCCGCCGTCCGGTCCGATGAGCGACGCGAGCGACAGCCGCGGGGCCGCGTCGTGGAGCGCACGCGCCGCCTTCGCCGCAGCCGCGCAAGTCGCGGCGGCGGCGGAGTGACTTCCCTCGGCGGAAACGTGTGTCGCCGCCAGCAGGTTGAAATACGCGGCAAACTCTTCGCCGCCGTCGTCCGTCGGCAAAGCGGGCCACACGTGCGACTTTAACCCCGCGATGGCCCGGTCGGGGTCCACCGCGAACGCCTCATCCACGAGCTCCGTCCGCGCGGCTTCCAGGTCGGCCACCGCACCGGAAGCGAGGAGGCCGCCCGCGTGCGCCACAGCCACGTCAACCGCGTCGCCGCCGTACGACTTTGCGAATTCAAACGCTCGCCGGCGGATGTGCGTCGCCGGGAGCTCCGGCGTGGGCGTGAGCGCCGCGAGCGCGAGGATGGATCGAGCGCGGTAGCCGCTCTCGTCGGCGACGAACCGACCGGGGTCCACGAGGGTCCTTCCGAGGCGCCTCGCGAGCCAGTCCGCGTCGGCCAGGGCGCGAAGCTTCGACTTGCACCGAATCGATCCCTCCTTCTCGGCGGCGTCGTCGCCCGTTCTTCCCGCGCGCATATCGTGAGCCTTGGCGCCCAGCGCGAGCACAGCCTTGATGTCCACGCCGTTCGCCACGGACAACGCGTCGACGCACTTACCGACGGATCCGGCTGATTCGAGACCCACGAGTAACCCGAGCGCGGGCCCGGCCCACGAGGGAACCTGCATCTCGTCCAGGGGCTCCTCGGGAGGGGCGTCGACGGCGGAGTCGATCGCCGCGTTGACCGCGAGGGGCGCGAGGACCTCGTCCGATACCGCGACGTCCTGCAGGCCGAGGCTGTACGCGAGGGCGGTGGCGGCTGATTGCCTCCGTTCCCGGGCGCGGTCATCCTCACCCTCGGAGGTCGCGGCGGCGAGCAGCGAGGCAAGGGGTCCCGCGGCTAGCGCCCTGAGCCGAGGCCTGGGACGCGCCGCCTGCGCCTGCGTCAGCTTGGGCGCCGCGCGCATCAAATCCGCGACCGCTGATTCGTCCAAGGGCCCGCCCACGCCGTCAGCGAACCGCGGGGGCTCCACGCCGGCGTTGGCGATGAGCCGCGCCGCCTCCAGCCGCTGCCACGACGCCAGGAGGTCCGGCATGCGCTCCGGGACGCAGTGCGCCAGCGCGAAGGACAAGAGCCGGGCGCGCGCGTCCACACCCGGCGGCCTCCACGTACCGTCACCGCCCGTCGCATCCGCCGCGTCCGCAGCCTCGGCCACGGCGGCGGCGACGTCCCACGCGGGCTCATAAGAAGCCGCCGCGAGTCGAAGCGCAGACGCCGTCGCGAACGCTCCGTCGCCGCAGCGCATCGCCGCCCGGGCACACGCGGCGGACACCTCGTACGTCGCGCGGGTGCCCTTCAAGCCGATCCTGACGGCGAGCGTGTGGAGCTCATCCTCGCGTCTGTACGCGTCTGTACGCTCGGACAGGCACCGCTGTACAATCTCGAATCGATCCGCCGTCTGGCGCGCGGTGACGGGGGCCATGTCGACTCCGAACGTCGCGAGCTGCTTGACCGCGGCGACCACGTCCCGCAGGGCACACACGCCGTCCGTGTCCTCCTCGTCGTCGTCGCGGCGGCCCCTGTTGGGCACGCAGTTTAGCACAGCCTCGGCTCGGGCGACGGCGGCGTCGTAGGAGGAAGCCGCCGAGAACAGGTGTTCGCTCGCAACCTCTGCGACGACGTCCTCGGCAACCATCGCCGGGAGCGCGGGTGGGAGCCAGTCCGCGGAGCTACCGGCGAGGTGGCCCGCGGCGTGCCCCCCGAGCTCGGCTGCGGCGGCACCGAGGCCGCCCACCAGCCCCCCTAGGGCACCGAGAGCGCCACCCGCCCCGTGGGTCACCGCGCCCTTGATGTTGCCGGCTCTGGCGTCCTTTACCGCCGCGCCCAGCGCCCCGACCGCGCGTCCCGCGACCGCACCCGCGACGGTACCCGCGACGGACACGAGCTCACCGGCGGCGGATCCCGCCACCACCCCCACGGCCGCACCCACGCCGATGTCCGAGTCGCCGCCGCCGCCGCCAAACAGGTTCTGCAGCGCCCGCCTCGCGGAGACGCTCCTCTCCGCGCCGCCTCCGACGCGAAGCTGCGCGCGGAGGAGGTCAGCCGCGGCGTCCTCGCGCGATAGGTGCTCGCCGAGTGCGCCGTGGGGCGCCGCGAGCGCCGCGAGGTCGGACCAGAGCTTACGCGACCACGCACTTCCCCCGTCGGAGAATTTGGCCCCCGACGCCTCGCGCACGGCTCGAGCGGTGACGCGCTTGACAAAGTCCCTCGACGCCGCCGCATCCTTGGCGGCGGCGGCAACTTCGGCGGGTGTCGCGGCGATACCCCTGGCGGCCATCACGCGGCACGCGGCCACGTTAGCGAGCGCCGCGCGGGCCCCGGGTTGCTCGGCGGCTTGGGGCGGGAGAGCCTCGAGCATCGCCCCGAGCGACGCGGCGGTGGCGGCGTCTCCCGAGGGGCACGCCTCCACCGCCGCCGCGGCTGCGTCCGCGAGCCCCGCGAACCCTCCCAGCGCGTTGAGGGCGTCATCATCGCGGGATGAAGCCTGCACCGCGGCCGCCACCACGTCCACCCTGCCGGCGGCGGCGACCTCGCGGATCCACCCGACGAGCGCGCCGCCGCCGCCTTCGTCGGTCAACACGGCGCCCACCGCGTTCGTGGCCAGCGCGCCGGCGACCCGTTCCGGCCGGGTCGACGCGTCACCGAGCAACGACGCGAGTCGTTCGGCGACGGGCGCGTCGACGTAGGTGGCCAGGGGCGCGGACCAGAGCGGCGACCCGTCGGTTTCCCACGACGCGGCTGGATCCGGCGGGTCGGCGTCGTACACCGCCGACGCCAGCTCAGCCGCCGCGCGGGCCTGAGCCTGCAGCGGGCTCTCGTCGTCGCCCTCGACCGAGGGCCCGAGCGCGGATGCGGCGGCGGCGAGGAGCTCCGCGGCGGGTCCGACGGCACCCGCGAGGTCATCCATTCGTCGCGCGCGGGCCGACGCCCACGCCGCGGCGCCGCCGTCGACGCTATCAACCGCGGGTTCCCACTTTGACCCGCCGCACCGGGCCATCTCCTCCGTGGCGACGAGCAGCCACGCGGCGGGTGGATGCGCATCCTTCACCGCGAGTGCCGCGGCGGATATCCCGTCCCATTCAACCGGGTCGACCGAGCCCGCCTCATTCGCGAGTGCACGCGCGGCGGCGGACCCCTCCACCCAGTCGGGAACCCTCGCGCCCCTCGTCGACGTCGGCGCGTCCGCCCCGCACCACGGCTGCGCCCAAGGCATCAAACCCTGGTACTCCGACGGCGACATCGTCTCCGGAAGCGCCTCCAGAGTGTCCAGCAGGGATGGAGACCCGGCACGGGGATGCCGCCGCAGAATGGTCTCCGCCGCCCTCGGGTTACCCGCCGCCGCGAACCCAATCGCCGCGTCACCGATGGACTCGGAGCGAAACGCCGCCCAGGCCCTCGGCGCGTGGTTACCCAGGTGCACGGCGTGTAGGGTGTCCAGCCTATCGAGCTGCGCCAGGAGCGTCAGCCGGAGCCTGGTCCACCAGTTCCACGCGAAATTCGTGTCGTCCCCACCGTTTCTTCCACAGCGTCTCTCGCTTTCCTTCAACCCGTAGACCAACACGAACCTCTGCTGCTCGTACGTGCTCGCCACCGATGCCGCGCACTGCGCCGCGGCCCACGCCCTGTCCGTCACCTTGGCCAGCGCGTCGTTGAGCGCCTCCTTACCCGGCGGTGACGCCAGCCACCTCGCCTTGTGAACCTCGTCGGGGTCGAGGCCGTGCGCCCTCGCGAGCTGCGCCGCCGCGCCCCACTCCTCCGCGTCCAGGTGCGCTCGCAGCATCTCCCGCGGCGATCTGGCGTTGAGCGTGGCGATGCGCCACCGGTGCCCGCCAGTTTGTTCGGGCGGTGGGGTCTCCAGCACGACGACGCGCTGGCTCACGCCGTCGTCGGTGGCCCGTGGACACGTCGCCAGCGCGGGGGAGCCGTCGAACGATTCGGGTTCCTCGCCCAGAGCGTTGGACATGTCAGGAACTGACGCGACGATGACGTCGCCGTCGTGCCGCGCGACCGCGAGCCGCCCCTTGGACCACCACGTCGCCGAACACACGCGACGTTTACCGACGCAATCGTCGTCCTCCCCCGCCAGTTTAACGGGCTCGAGGTTCGACGATCCGGCGGGGAGGCGCCACACCCGCAGCGTCCCGCTCGGGTCAACCACCGCCAGATCCAGATCCTCATCGCCCTCGTCATCGCCGGTGCGCATCGCCACGTGGCACTTCGGCGGCGGCGCACCCAGCGTCTGCATGATAAACTCCAACGCGCCATCCTTGGACAGACCCGGCGCGGGCGGCGGCGACGCGGCGACAATCGCAATCGGCACGGGCGTCTCTCCGTCACCCCCGCTTCCCCCGTACCTCCACAGCCCCACCGCGCACGTACACACCGCTCGTCGCGTCACCGGCGTGGTCCCGGGTTGGGTGGAGGAGGGCGCGTCACCGGCGGCCGGGTTGGAGGAGGGCGCGTCACCGGCGACGGCCAACACGCGTCTCCTCTCCGTCCACGCGCAGCCCTGCACCCTACGGATCCCCGCGCCCCTACTCACCCCCGACCCGTCCTCGCCGAGGCCCGGGAGGCGAACCGTGCGGACCCGTGCGAACCCCGACCCGTCCCTCGCCTGCTGCGTGATGTGATCGTCCAGGGTCAGGTCGTACACGCGCTGGACGTGCAGCGCACCGCCGTTGGCGTCGCCGCCCCCGAGCACGAGGAGCTCGTGCGTTCCGCCTGGAGCCGCCGCCAGCGCCAGCCCCGCGGGACACCCCCGCGCGCCCCGCGGCCTGGACCTGGCGTGCTGCGTGAGGAGGAGCCTACCGACGCGCGTGATGACGTGCACGTCGCCGCCGAACGTCGCGAGGGCGAGCGCGGATCCGTCGGAGGACCACGCGGCGCGCGTCACCCTCCGGTCCGGGTGACTCTTCTCATCCTCGGCCGATCCCTTGGACGTGGACGGCGCGGGTGCCTCGAACGCGCCGAGGAGCCTCTCGAAGTCGTCCTCGTCCCTGAACGTTCGTACGGTGCCGCCGGTGGCGACGGCGACCTCGGCGCCCCGCGCGGACGCGACGAGCAGCGGTCGCATCGCGTCGTCGCCCCCGCCCACGCGAGCCACCGCGGACTTGATCGACGTCCTGACCGCGCCGTAGATGCCCACCGCAGCCTTACCCGCGAGCTTGACCGCGCGTTTGCTGAGCGGTAACTCGTCGTCTTCATCGTCGCTGTCGTCCCCGAGGAGCGATGCGACCGCCTGTGTGTGGATCGGGACGGGGAAAGGGCGGTGAGGTCGCGTCGGATTTCGAAAGGTGCCATCATCCCCGAAGGGTTGCAGGTTGCGGGGCGGAGGGATCTGCCGGGGGTCGGCTCACCTGTGCGGGTGTCTCGCCGACCTCCTCGTGTTCGGCGTGCAGGTACACCTCATAGAGGAGCGCCTCCGCCTGCGTCGCCATTGGCGCCCGCCAGATGCGCCTAGTGCGCACTGGACTACTGAAGCCTCGGACGAGGAGACCGAGGTACGAAGGTAACACCGAGCTCGTCAGATTCCGTAGCGCTCACTTCTCTCGGGGCGCCTGCCACGCATGAGCGAGCTTCGGCAGCGCAGGGGATCGGGGGAGGGTTCCGAGGACCTTTCCGAGCCCTTACTCGGCGGAGACAGCGCCGGGTACGGCTCGGCCCCCATGGCAACCGACGATGACGGCGACGCGCCCTTCGACTGGGTGTACTGGCTCCTTAGCCTATTAGCCAGTCTCGGCCTCTGCGACAGACCTTCGCCCAGGCTGACGCCGACGCAACGGAAACGGTTGGACGAGCTCGCCGCACGTGTCGATGTCCCGTACGACTCGAGCGACGCATCGCACGCCGCGTCACTCACCGAGCTGTGGAAGCTCACCTTCCCGAACGAGGCCGCGCCCGATTCGCTCAAATCCCCAACCTGGAAGACGATGGGATGGCAAGGCGTGGACCCGGCGACGGACTTCAGGAGCGGCGGGCTTCTCTCCCTCCACAACCTCGTATGGCTCGCGAAGCACGAGCGATCCACGTACGACGCACTGATGCAAAAGACGGACGGTAAACGGTCGGAGTGGGAGTACCCATTCGCCGCCGCCGGCGTCAACGTCACGCACGCAATGTGCGATGAGCTGCAGCTCAGACCCAAACGCAGGGGCGGCGGCGGCGGTAACAGGGTCGTGCCGGAGGGAGGCGCGGTGCACTCACCGGCGCCGAACACCCCGGCGGCGGTGGCGTTCACGCACATGCTGCGTAAACAGACGGGGGTTAAGGATGCGTTTGAGCGGGTGTACGCGGCGTGGTTCGAGGCGCTTGACCGCGAGTGGTTAGATCGCGGCGCGACGTACATGGAGTTTGGCCAGGTCATGGACGCGACCAGGAAGAAGGTTCGCGGGGCGTTGGAGAGGGCGGGGAAACGGAAAGGGGGGTGCTCGGTGGATGGGCTGAGAGAGGAGCTCGGGCTGATGTAGATGCGTATAACGGTGGTGCCGTGAATGAAAATCTTGATGTGCGCTCATGTCAGAAAGGCCTTGCAACTCTCGAATATTTTGAAGTAGACGTTGGCCCGAGCTTCGCCTCAGTCACTGTCTTGGCACATCGGGCCGGACATCGTTCGGGTTCGCTCGCTCCCGCGCAGTACACCCCACGTGCACGAGCGTTTAAATCGCGTTCGGCGGTCGCACCCTCCGCTCTTGCGTCTCACGGGCGGTCAGATCTCGGCGGTCAGATCCCTAAATCATCCTGCAAAAATATGAGGGCAACAACGTCCCTCATCGTCTGCGTGCTCGCGCTCGCGGCGTGCCTCCAGGGCGTCTCCTGCACCGGCCTCTACGACCCGTGCGCGTCCCAGCCCGAGCTGGCGAAGGGCGACGGGTTCACCATCGGCCTGGCGTACTACCCCGGCGGCGCCCTCTCCGACTGGGGCACGCTCAACCCGTGCAAGTCTGCGGATCGCACGAACCTGACCGCCGCTGGGGTCGCGTCCATGACGTTCAGGCCCAAGCTGGACGACATGACATTCTTCCGCGGGTCCGAGGCGGAGGAGACCGAGGTGCTCGCGTCCGTCGCCGGCGCGGATATCATGACCGTGGTGGCGTACGCGGGCGGCGTCCGCTCGGAGCCCAGGATCGTCCGGGCGACGTCCTCGAGCGCGGTGGTGGGCGGCATCCAGCCCGGGCGGGTCAACTCGCTCACGCTGGTGGCGCGGTTCGACGAGGGGAGGCTGCAGTACCTCCAGTGGCACGACCTCGGGTGCGGGTCGTGCGCCAGGGGGGATCTGTGCATCGAGGTTGGCGGCGGGTACACCTCCTGCGCGGGGTCCGAGACGGATTGCGGATGCACCGGGGATAACTGCGCGTTGGACCTGACGGGCTCCGACGTGCTCCGGTGTCAGCTCACGCTGGCGACCGCGATGAGCGGGACGGACAAATACTCCGTGCCGCTGGGATCGGCGTCGCAGATTGCGAGGCTCGGGCACTACTCCGTGTCTGGAGCCGCGGGGGGAGCCGGCGCGGGCGCGCTGGGCCTAGCTCGGGCGGCGCTCGGGTGATCACCGGAAGTTTTTTGATACTCTAACCGATTCGTCTACGTTCACGCCGCTCCGGCAGTCGCCCCCTCGTCCTCGTCGCTATCGTCGTCGGACTCGAAGATGCCGAACCTGCTCATCATCATCATCGCCGCGTCGGCGGCCATCGCGCGCCTCTCGGAATCCGACGCGTTCGCTCCCATTGCCCGCACCCGGGTCATCTCCCCCAGCATCCTCTCGAAGTCGTCGTCCGGACCGCCGGGCGTCTCGTCCTCTTCCTCAATAGTCCCACCTGCCTCCTCCTTCTCCGAGAGGACCGAAGCTGACGTTGACGCCTCATCACCCCGCTTCATGGTCAGACCCGGCCACATGTGAGCCTCCAGCGCCGCTCGCACCCTCCGCGTCCCTTGCGCGTCGCCGCGCAACTCGAGCGTCTCGTCGGCGGCGCCCCCCGACGCGATCACAGCCACGGCTTCGTACCCGTTCTCCACCGCCCAGTCGTCCGCTTTATCCGCACTGGACGAAGCCTCCGCGTCCATCGCGTCCTTGGTCGGGTACCTGCACACCAGCAGCCTAATCTCCGGAGACCAGGACGGGTCCCTCGCTTGGCACCACTTGGTGATCTTCGCGAACGATCCATCCTTGGTGGGATCGAACACCGCGACGACAGCCTCCGGGCACTCCCCGTGGGTGTTCCCATCTCCGGTACCATCGTCGTCGGGTAGCGTGTGCACGGTGGCGGCGACGTCCACGGTGTAGTACTTGGTGTCCAGACGCAGCGCGTGAGGACCGGGGCCCTCGAGGTCGTCCGACGACGCTTCGTTCGCCCCTTCTGATCCCCCGCGGGCGCCGTGCACGAGCGTGGACAGCAGGGCGGCCGCGGCGCCGTCGGACTCGCCGACGACGACGAGCGCGGGTGCGGATTCGGCGACCATCTCGGAAACCCGCGTGTCTGCGCCCGCGAGTGTGTCTGATGTCTGAGGAGCGCTCCGGCAGATTCGGTTTCGACACCTCGGTTTTTTGGCTAAGGTTTTTCGGGGTTCGTGTCATACGTTCAGCGCACCACACACGGACACAGCTGTCATGTCGATCGCCAGCGTCGCTCGCGTAGCGGTCACCGTACCATCCCTGGTCCACCGCGCCACCGCCGCGCGTCGTGTTACCCCCGTCGTTCGCGGGAAGGTCGCGCTCCGGTCCAACGAACTCGACCTCGATGCCCTCGGCCTGGACCTGGACGCGCTCATGCCCACCAGCATCCTCGGCGACCTCGAGGGGCTACAGGAGGAGTCCGGCGCGGTGTTCGACGACGACGGCGTTCCCCTGAACTTCGGCGACGCCGACGCGGAGGCTGAGATCCTGCGAACCAAGGTGGGCATCGTCGACCGAAGCGGCGGTTGGAAGATCCTCCGGCTCGCGGGACCCGACGCCGTCGCGGCTCTCAAGTCCGCGGGGGCCACGGGCGAGGACATCGAGGCGCTCATGTCCAAGGAACCCGGTGCTGGCATGCCCATCGACCTGGACGGGGGCAGGATCGCGGCGCACGTGATGGGCGGGGGCATGCTCGTGACGGCGCCGGTGGAGGTGGCGGATAAGCTGATGGCAAACGGCGGCGACGCCGTGACGGACCTCGCGGAGCAGTGCACGCTGTTGTCCCTCGTGGGTCCTGACGCCGCGGAGCTCCTGGTGAGGAGCGGCGCGCCCGGCGTGATGGAGCAGGATGTGGGCACGCACGCGGTGTTCGGGTTCGAGGACACCCCCGTGGTTGCGGCGTACGGCGGCGACCTGCTCGCCGAGGATGGAACCTTTTTGGCCGCGGCGAACCTGGTCGCGGACGAGAGCGTCGCGGGTCTGCTGTGGAACGCGTTGAAGATGGCGGGGGCGGAGCCCGTCGGGTCGGAGGCGCTCGACATCGTCCTCGCGGAGTGAATGAACATCGTTCGATGGTGCTAA
>Ga0209631_10002791_pt1 | contig 20556 bp, 15 predicted proteins | sample COG_08_FD_184752 | JGI IMG/M metagenome (GOLD analysis project Ga0209631, IMG submission 184752) | Pelagic Microbial community sample from North Sea - COGITO 998_met_08 (SPAdes) (version 2) | ecosystem: Environmental > Aquatic > Marine > Neritic zone/Coastal water | place: Helgoland, sampling...
CGAAGGTGCTGACAATTTCCGACCTTTATGAGGCGGATCAGATCTTTGTATCCAATGCTGTGCGAGGACTGATGGCCGCAGAATGGGTTCGGTAACAATAATGCTCGGGGTCATCACCCTGAACCCGCATGGGTGTGGAATCTCTTTGAAGGCTTCTCTTCAGGGTTACAAGATGGCGCTGCATTGAATAGCCCGCTTTGATCGAAAGAACTAGAAAAGGTCCTCGGTAAGATTGACCGCGCTCAGGCTTTCGTCCCAAAGCTTGGATCGCAGCGCAGAGTCACCCGCAATCGTCGCCGGAGGTTTTAATTGGCATTGGTCGTAGTAAGCGCCGCTGGTTGAATCAAGGCTGGGATCAGTGGCGAGCATGATACTCGTTTGTGCGCCTTCTTCGGGACTGATAAAAATCAGGCCCAGAAGCTTTCTGATGAGCCATGGCATGTCTCGGACAATGTCAGTGGCAACGCCGCCGGGGTGCAAGACGTTCGAGGTGACCGAGGTGTGTTTGAGCCTTTCAGCGAGCTCAAGGGCAAATAAGACATTGGCCAGTTTAGATTGGCCATAGGCCTTCTGTGCACTGTAGCGACCGCCGCCACGAAAGCTTTCAAAATCGATGGCTCCTTTTTGATGCAGCATTGAGGAGACGGTAATCACTCGGCTCTCACCGGTCTCAATCAGAGTGGGCAGAAGCAACTGGGTGAGTAGAAAATGACTAAGATGATTCACGCCGATCTGCATCTCGAAACCCTGCTGAGTCATTTGAGCTTTCCCGGGGAAGACCCCTGCATTGTTGATGAGCACATCCAATCGATCGTGCTGTTCCAAATAGGCGGCCGCAAGACGCCTAACGCTGTCAAAATCAGAGAGATCGACGCTCAGGTGGAGGGCCCCCTTGCCCAATAGGTTGAGCGCATCCTGAGTTTTTTGTGAGTCGCGGCTGGCGATGATGACCTCAGCACCTTGCGCGATTAAAGCTTTTGCTGTTTCGAGCCCGATGCCGCTGTTGCCGCCCGTGATCAGAACTTTTTTATCCTGCATGGTAGTTGCGTTCATAGTTGCTTTGTCCTTTGTCCTTTGTCCTTTGTCCTTTGTCCTTTGTTCGGTTTGTCGCTTTGGTCTGAGTCTTTGGTTGAATTGTCTTTGTTTGAATTGTCTTTGTGCTGATTGTCTTTGTGCGAATGGCCTTTGCGTTAACTGTTGCTGTTTCGGCCGTCTCTGTGTCCATAGGTTGTCAGTGAACGATGTGAATGAATGTTCTGCGAGGTCTGAGCCTTACCGTGATCCCCCATTGTCCCTGTCGTTAATTGCCCAAGTCCAATTGTCATTGTTAAAGCGCGTGTTTTGTAGAGTTTGATGCCTCACATCGAATACTTACAGTGTGTGCTGACCACCTGCGCTCAGGCAGGTCAGTTGACTTTAGCCCATTGCAGCACTATGTTTCAGGCAATTTAACGGACTTAACCAATTAAGGAAACGTGTATGAGTCAGCGGGTAAAAGTAGCCGGAGTCGGGATGATTCCATTCACTAAGCCAGGTGCGAGCGATGACTATCCGGTAATGGGAGAGACCGCGGCCCGGTTGGCGCTGGAAGATGCGGGGCTTGATTACAAATTGGTCCAGCAGGCTTACGTGGGTTATGTCTATGGTGATTCAACCTCCGGGCAAGCCGCGCTTTATGGCCTTGGTCTCACGGGCATCCCGATGGTTAATGTGAACAATAACTGTGCGACAGGTTCATCAGCGCTGTTTCTCGCGCGCCAAGCTGTGGCCGCTGGAGTTGTTGATTGCGCTTTGGCGTTAGGGTTTGAGCAGATGAACCCTGGTGCGTTGGGAGCGGCGTTCTCTGACCGACCCAGCCCACTCAAACGTTTTTTTAAAGCGCGTAAATCCATGCAAGGCGTCGACAAGATGGCGCCCGATGCCGCCCAGTATTTCGGTGGTGCAGGTCAGGAGTACGCCGAAGAGTTCGGTACACGAAAAGAAACTTTCGCGAAGATATCTGAAAAGGCGAGACAACATGCTGCGAACAATCCTTTTGCGGTCTTTCGCGAACGTTTGAGTGTCGAGCAGATCATGGAATCGCCGCATATCTATGGACCACTGACGCGATATCAATGCTGTCCGCCGACGTGTGGTGCTGCAGCTGCGGTTATTTGCAGCGAAGATTTCGCGCGTCGTCATGGCCTCAACAACACCATCACCATTAAAGCACAAGCGATGACAACGGATTTTGAAAGTACATTGCACGCCCAGTCTCTTCGAAAACTTGTGGGAGTCGATATGGCGAAAGCTGCGGCTGATCAGGTGTATGAAGAAGCGGGTGTTGGTCCTGAGGATGTCCAAGTGGTCGAGCTTCATGACTGTTTTACCGCCAACGAGCTGTTGACCTATGAAGCGCTGAGTTTGACGCCCAAAGGCACCGCAGAACAGTTCATCTGGGACGGGGACAATACCTACGGCGGACGAGTGGTGACCAATCCCTCAGGTGGTTTGCTTTCGAAGGGACATCCACTGGGTGCAACCGGCTTAGCGCAATGTACTGAGTTGGTATGGCAGCTGCGTGGCGATGCCGGCGCCAGACAAGTACCCGGTGCAAAGCATGGTTTACAGCACAATCTTGGCTTGGGTGGCGCGTGTGTTGTCACCCTTTATAGCGCTGACTGAGGCGTCGTATTGAGCGCGGATTACGACCTTTGAATTTGGAGAGGTCTTTATGCCCAAACTGACTGGCGATGAAGCCAAGGCCTTTTTAAATGAGCCAGGGATTTTGATGCGAATTGGTGTCGTGGAAGCGTCGGGTGCTCCCCTGGTGACGCCGATTTGGTTTTTGCATGATTCAGGAGAGATCTTATTCACACCTCGAGAAAAGTCGGTGTGGTTCGCCGCCCTGAGGCGCGAACCAAGGATTTCCCTTTGTATCGACGAGGACGCGTTGCCCTATCGTAAGGTGCTTATTGCTGGGGTTGCGAGGCTCGTTCATGACGTCGGAAACGATGATGTTTGGCGACATCAATACCACGCTATGGCAACAAAGTATGTGGGAGAACGTGGCGCGACAAAATATCTGGAAGATACCATCGACCAACCTCGGGGTTTGTATAGCGTCTCTTTGAGCGAGGCCAAGGTCACCAGTTGGCGAATGCCGGTTGCAGGAGAGCCGGGTATGGGAATTTGGGCGAACCGCTACTATACACCGGGAACGGAATTTTAAAGCGCTTCCGTGCCCTGTGGGTTGACCCAAGGACTGATGTACGTTTTTAAAACAGAATCGCCGCCAAGGTTTGGATTGTTGAGTGCGATAATCCCTCTGTTTTGAAGATTGATCCGATTGATTTCTGCTCCATAAAAAGACTCAAATAAATTTTTTAATTGGCCATTCTCGGTCATTGTTTGCAGGCGCTCGGTGAGGGTAAGTGCCAAAGTGCTGCGGGTGGGATGACAATAGATTTGGAGCGGCATCGGGTAGTAGATGACGGCATGGGGGTCAACCATGAGGCCTGAGGCAGCCCCATCAAATTGCTCAAACAGGCTCATGACCTCGTTCGCGCCCAAGGCAAGATAGTCGGCTTGGCCGGTCGATACCCAAGTGAAACAGGCTTCAAGACTGGGCGCTGTTGTCAGCGCAAAGGCATTAGACTCGTAGATCGGAACATCGGCCCAATCCCAGGGTTGAGCGATTTTGGCCTGCTGATAGCTGGTTTTAGACGCCCCAAGAAAATCAGATGCTTTGTCCTTTTTATAAATCGCAATGCGTGCGCCTAGAATGCCGTAATCAACTGGATCGGCAACAATGCACTTGGGTCTGTTTCGAAATTTAGGATTACCAGCAGTTGTGACTAAGACGTCGAAACCTTCGTTAAAAATATTGGCCTCGTCCTCGATGGTCTCTCGGGGGCTTTGATCGGTTGTGATTCGATATTGCTGAGTCAGGGGCTGGGGCTCCAACAACGCAGACAACAGCGCATGCTCATAATGCTGGCGGATTTCTGATTTGTTGCCGTTCCAGTATTTGATCTTTTCAGGAGACATCAATTGCATTCAATCAGCCTAGATGATGCTCAATTCAAAGCCAGAACCCGCATCAAAAAAATTGAGCGGCTCCGGGTTCATTTGCCAGAGCGTAAGATTCAGGATTCCTGCGAAGAACACCCAAAGGGCATAGGGCAACCACATTAGGCTGATCCTTGGGCTGATCACGAAAGTTTCCCGCATTAGCACCAGAATCAATGCAAAAAGCAGTGCGATATCAATCAGTGCCGCGCCGCCCCAGTGCCAGCTAAAAAACAAAAATGACCAAAGACCGTTGAACAGCAGTTGGACAAAATAGATCCGCAGCACTCGATGAGACAGGGTGTTGACTCGGCGCCAGACCAAAAAAGCGGTCAAAGCCATGAGACTATAAAGTGCTGTCCAAACCGGTCCGAACAACCAAGCGGGCGGCGCCCAAATTGGCTGATTTAGCGCGGCATAAAAGGATGGCGCTTGGCTTGAGCCCCAGCCACCGAGGGATGCGGTGAGCACTGTCAAACCAATGATTAACAGGGGCGCCGCTGAGCTAGCCCCGGTGCTCGTTTGGGTCTCAGAGTTTGCCATAAGGGATTAGCATCGGGGTGGTTGCTCGATAGTGTGAATAGTTTGGTTTGTCCTCCAGCAATTTTTTTTCGATCATTGGAATACTGATGCCGACAAATAGCGTGACCATTGCAACCGGCCCGATCAGACCGATTTGAAATGGCTCGAAGGTTGCAGCGACACTGAACAAATAGAGCCCGAACCAAAAGCCGATTTCCCCGAGATAATTAGGGTGGCGGCATCGTGCCCAGAGTCCGGTATCGAGCACTTGGCTTCGATCACACCGGGAGGCTCGAAACTTATGGAGCTCGGCGTCTGCACGATGCTCGATCAAGATACTGCCAAGCGTCGTGATGACCGCCAGCAGATCAAGCAGATTCAGCGGACTGGGGTTGGCATCGTTGAGTGTGAAGAAACTCAAGCATCCCAAAAACACCAGAAGCGTTGGAAACAGATGAATACCCAAGAATGAAACCCACCAATAACCCCGACCAGTCTGCACTGCCAAGGATTGATAGCGCCAATCTTCGGTGCCAAGCCCGTCCCAGGTTTTAAGCCAGTTGCGCGTAAGCCGGATTCCCCAGAGCGCGGTCAGCGAGAAGGCAATCATGAAACGAGGATCAGGAGTCTCTGGAAGCGATAGAATAAAGCCCGCAATAACGATCGGGGCGACGCTCCAATAAGGGTCGTAGAGGCTGGAGTTATTCAGAGCGTAACTCGCGCCAAAAACCATGCAGGTAGCAGCGATATCCGCGATTAAGATGCGGAAAATGAGGTCGAGAGATTCGCAGTAAAGGTAAGCCATTGCGCCACCGACCATGGCTGCCCCATAGATCATGATGACGAGCATTGTCGATGAGTTGGTTAATAGCTGGGTTGAAGAATTCATCGTGGCGTTGGGTTCTGAGACTTAAGGAATTGTGGCCCGAGGGGTTCTGCTTGGCAAGGTGTCGATCAACCCATCGATTTGGAGACTAATCTAGGATGAGTTTGTTGACGGAACAAAGCGTGAATGCTTTAGTGAGCTACAGAGCGATGGATTTCCCGCGGACCGGACACCAAGGCTAGGAACTTGGTTGGGGTGGTGAGGGTTTTTGCCCTAAAAGCGGCGGGGTGTTGTGGCTGGTAAGATGCCAGAAAAAGTTGAAGTCGTTCTTGCAGTTCAGGCAGGCGCGCTGACTGGTTTACACGGATGATGATCAGGCTCCGCGACGTCGGTATAAGCCATAGGGTTGATGAAGGAGATGATGATGTTGCCTCAGTTCCCCGGTGTTTTTCAGTACGCCTACTATGTAGAAAATTTAGAACAATCGGCCCGGACTTTTGCTGCCATTTTGGGTGCGGGCCCCTTTTTCTTGGCGCGTCACCACAAGACCGATCAATTCAGTTATCGTGGAGAACCGATAGAGGCTGACGTGTCTTATGCTTTTGGCTACGCAGGGGAAGCGCAGATTCAGCTGATCGAGCAACACGATGAGACCGCATCGATTTATCGAGACATGTATTCCCATGGTGGCTTTGGATTGCATCACGTCGCCAAGCTGGTGCCTGATTATGAGATGGCCAAGTCAAACCTCAAGGCCCAAGGCTTTGAGCTGGCTTGTGAACTCTATGCTGACGGGGTCTGGGCGGGCTATTTCGATACGCGGAGGCAGTTGCATTGCTTTACAGAGATTCACTCGATCACTGACCCGATCCTAACAACATTTTCGCGCTGGAAGGTTGCCCATCAATCTTTTTCGCCTGATGTCGATGATGCGATTGTCGAGCGGGTGGCGGGTTCTTGATCACAGGAAACCCATGATGCGGCTCTGGCTGAACTATTACATGCTTTGCGAGTGTTTCTGATGACTCAAATGACCCCCTCTTTTTTACCCGGCGACGACGAAACGCTCCGAACCGCCTTGCGAGATGTCAACACACCGAATTTACTGTTGGTGTTGGCGACCATCACTGGGGAGGACGATTGGCTTAAAGCGCCCTTCCTGCCGGCACCGATTGTGGCCCCTGAGGGGAGTTTGTTTCCCGATGACTCGGGTGGGTTCAGCGAGGCCTTGGTTGCTCAAATCCATGAGGCGGCCATACGTATTCTGGGTGAGGTTCGAGATGGTCGACGGACACTGGGAACCGCCCCGGATCTTGAGCGCTTCCAGCGGATGTTGTCGATCTCAACTGCAGAACCTGTGGATTTGGGCACCGCAAAGATGTTGATGGAAGAAACGCGATTTACGGATCGGGATATTCAGTGGCAGCCGGCGTTGGAGATGGCGCTGGGAAAAAGAACCCACAGCGATTTTCATGTTGTGATCGTGGGAGCGGGGATGTCTGGCCTCGGTACCGCAGCAAAGCTCAAACAGGCGGGGGTTTCTTTTACGGTGTTAGAAAAAAATGATGCCGTCGGTGGCACCTGGTATGAGAACCGTTACCCTGACTGCGGCGTAGATACGCCCAATCACTTCTATTCCTATTCGTTTCATCGCAATCCAGGGTGGTCAGGTTATTTTTCCAAACGTGATGAGTTACATGCCTATTTTGAGGATTGTGCCGATGCCTTTGGTGTGCGTGATCGGATACAGCTCAATTGTTCGGTTCAAAAGATGGTATTCGATGCCAGTTCGAGTCGTTGGCGGGTTGTTTACCGAGATGAGACAGGTCAGATTCAGGAGCTAGAGGCCCATGCAGTGGTGAGCGCTGTCGGTCAACTGAACCGGCCCGCTATGCCAGAAATCGAAGGGCTTGCCTCCTTCGAAGGTAAAATGTGGCATTCCGCTAGATGGCAAGAAGAGGATCTGGCCGGCAAACGGGTGGGGGTCATCGGAACCGGTTGCAGTAGTGTGCAGTTGCTGCCTAAAACAGCCGAGAGAGCTGGACACACAACGGTTTTTCAACGCACTCCCCATTGGGTCGCACCTGCCAGAGACTATTACAAGCCGGTCGAGCCAGGATTGATTTGGGCCCTTAAACACATGCCTTACTATGCCGAGTTTCATCGTGCGCGAATGATACTCGTGTTCGGTGACCGGTCTTGGCCTGCGGTCGTATCGGATCCTGATTGGCTGGACCAATCGGTGTCGGTAAACGAGGCAAATCACGTAATGCGAGAAACGCTCATCGGATTTATTCGTGAGGGCCTAGGTCCTAAACAGAATTATGCTGAGGCCTGTATCCCAGACTTCCCGGTTTGGGGTAAACGTTTAATCGTCGACAACGGGTGGTACGAAACGCTCGCGCGGGAGGACGTAACGTTAGTACCCAGAGGAATCACGCGGGTGACTGCGACCGGTGTCGTTACCGATGACGGAGCCCATCATGATCTCGATATTTTAATTCTTGCCACGGGCTTCAAATCCAACGAGTTGCTGTCGCCGATCGAGATTGAGGGTCTTGAGGGGCAAAGGCTGGCTGATCTATGGGGCGATGCCGCCAATGCTTACAAAGGGACGGTCGTGCCTGGATTTCCAAATTTGTTTTGTTTATATGGGCCGAACACGAACATCGTGCATGGCGGAAGCATTATTTATCAGATCGAATGTCAAATTCACTACATGATGCAGTGTCTTGCGCTGTCTGCTTCTGAGGAGGCAGCGATCAATGTGCGCGGAGCAGTGAATTCAGACTACAACCGAGAGGTCCAAGCGCTGAGTCGTCAACTCGCTTGGGGACATCCCAACGTCGAGAGTTGGTACAAAAATCAGGCGGGTCAGGTCGTCAACAATTCCCCCTTTAGTTTGCAACAGTTTTGGGAGGAGACCCACGATATGGATCCTACCGATTTTGAATTTGTTGAGGTTTAACCCAGGGCGGTCGGTTACAGAAGGTCTAGAAGAACGGGTGCGACGCTGATCAGGAGTAGCAGGGCTGCGCTGCGATTAAAAATCATTAATTTGCGCTCGGTGTCGAGTTTGCTTGCGATCAAAGCACCGGAAAAAGCCCAAAGCAGTACTGACCCGAGGGTCACCCAAAAAAAGAGCGTCACCAAGATTAGAACTTCAGAGAGGATCACTGTGCTGGTGTCGGTATAGGCCGAGATCGCCGAAATGATGACCACAACACCTTTGGGGTTGATCCATTGAAAGAGCACGGCCTCGATAAAACGCATGGGTCGGGTCAGCGTCTTTCGGTCCAAAGAATGGCTCGCCGCGAGACTGTAGGCGATGAAAAGAATAAAAGCCAGGCCGAGGATTCTCAAGGTCAGTTGTAGTCCAGGCAATGCGGTCAGTAGCCAGCCCAAACCCAATGCAGCGATCGTGACCAACAAAGTAAACCCAGCAATGACGCCAACCATGTGCGGCAGGGTTTTTCGCCAACCGAAGTTCGCGCTCGATGCCGCCAATAGTAAGTTGTTTGGACCTGGCGTAAATGCAGCGACGGTCGCAAACGTTGTCAGCGAAATAAGTTCAGGAATTTCCACGGCCCAGACCTTATCTTAAGGGCGGTTGAATCGCAAAGAACGGTGAGCAGTGGGCAGCGTGTCTAAGCGGTGGTGACGTCTTTAAGGAGGTCTTTCGAGGGGATCATCACCTTGATCGAATGAAGCGTCGATTGCCTCGTAAACAGCGACTGGCTGAGATCGTAAGATAAAGTTTTGCCCGCCACGGTTAGCGTCTGTTCAGACTTGTCGGTCAACACGATACAAGTTTCGCCATCGGTGAGCTGATACAGGATCGGAATTTGGCACCAAGTAAAAGCAAGGCTCTGGGGAGGTAATTCAATGTTTTCCCAGCATTGATTCATCGAGAAATAGTCAAAGCTCGCCGCTTCACCCATGAACTCATCGGCGTGAAGTAGACTGGGTTGAAACGAGATTTGGCCAGAATGTACTCGTACCCCAAGCTCTCCAAAGCGTGTCAAGATTTCTTCTTTGACTTGCCCAGTCATGCCCGGTTGTTGAGCGCCGGCATGTAACGGGGTATGCGAATAAGGGTCGGTAGGAAAGGCACCGAATTCCTCGGGTGTCTTATTGAACCCAATGCCGGCTCTGATTTGATAATAATAGCGCGCCAAACGTGCCACCACAGCAGAGTCTGCGCCATGATCTAAGGCATTGAAATAGGTTTCTTGCACAGCGAGAAGCAATTTCCCGATCATATGCCAGTAGACGCATCCAAGGCCTTCAAAACTGAACATGCCGCCAGACCGTCCCGTGAAGGCATGATGGTTAAAAACGGATTCGTAGACTGCGTGGATCGTTTGAATTTCTTGTTTGGGGTCTTCGATATCGTACTCGGGCAGAACTTTTCCGAGAATTTGGTCAAGGACATCCCGATTGGTACAGTCGGCATGAAAACGCAAGCGATCCGAACCATCCGGTGCGACTAATCGATAATCCTCCTCGGCAAGCATTTGACTGAAAAGCGCAATCCCGTCGGCCTCAGATCGTAAAAATTGATTTTTATCGAGAAATCCCGTCAATGCTCGATCAGGATAAAGCATGAAGGTCTGCTGATCCTCTCGATACATATCACTGTCAAACAATGCTGAGAGGAGTTCAATGGCGATTTCCGGCGATAGGGATTGGGCGCTGAGTGCGGCGACCTGACCCTCAAGCATTGGATAGAGTTCGTCGATGTGGGCCCGGTCCCCTTCTGCATCGAGTAGGTTATAGGTGTGATAAAGCTGGTCAGGTCGTCGATTATTTGTCAGCGTATCGTCAAAAATTTGGATTGCGGTACCGAGGAGTTGCTCAACTTCCGAATACTCATGCGCGGTTTGTTCAAAAGTCATTGTTTGGTAGATGACCGCTCGGTAGTCGCTTGCAGCGCCGCCCAAGGCCGCCATAAAGTCATAACGCTGCTGCGGGTTAATCGGGCCTTGACTGAGGGCGGTTGTGATGGCCTCAAGAATATCAGTCGTATCCGCAAGCCATTGTCCGACAGGCGCGGTTAAATGAAAGACTCCCTGCTGGCCAGCGATCAACGCGTTCAAGAATTGACTGTATCGTCTTAGGTAGCAGAGCGTCACAACAGACAGTCCTGATCCAACCAGCGCATTGTTACCGTCGTTCCACTCCGGCCGTTGGGTATTGAGCCAGATACCACCGTCAACAACCAGATTAGAGATTTTGGTCAGAAGCGGCACCAACAGCTTCTCGAGTAAGTTGACTTGATAGACTTCCCCCGATGCGGTCAGCCGAAGTTTTCCGTCGGCTCCCAATCGCTCGACTTCTCGATCAATCCTTGCCGCCAGCGCTGCATCGAAGATCACGGTGTCTTTGGGGTCTTTAACGATCTCTGTGAAAGGCTTTATTCGATAGGGCACATTGGCATAAGCGAAGGTCGATTGTGCGAGCATCGATCTCAACTTTCCGGGATGAAAGGTGTTGGACAGTTCCAGAAATTTCAACAAATAGATAATTTGATGATCACCCCAGTAACCGATGTAGCTCCAAGGGTCCTCGATGTCCTCGATTTCCCAGTCGATGCCTTCGTGGGTGACCCGGTAAGGGTTGTAACCATCGAGGGTTGAGGCATTAACGAACTTTGCGATCATGTGCTCGATGAATTCAGGAAAACTATAGGCCAAGGCTTCCCAGTTTTGAAAGATGTCCCGCCAGTTGCCTGCATAGGCGAGGAGTCTCCGACCATTTTCTTCTTTAATCCTGATTTCGAAATGGTTCCAGGGCCGTGAGGGATCGCCATGGCGGCGACCAAATGAGATGGGAAGGTACTCTTGCGCAAGCCGTTGTAATTGTCTGCTGCCTTGAGCGTTGATCACCGCGATGAATTCACTGCGACTCAATGCGTTTGAAAAGCCTTGGAGCACTGTTTCTGCTTCACTGACAAGCGGTTGGTTGAAAGTTTTAAGTGAGGTTAAAAAATCGGACTTGTGAATCGTGTATTGATCGATCAGTGTACCGCCGCGCATGATATTGAATAAAACGTTGGCGTAGTGATGCGTGGTTACTTTCTCGTCGGCGCTGCGCTGCAAGCCGTCGCTCCCGGAAACCAATTCAGCGAGGGCCTGTTGGCCTTTCTGGATGTCATTGTGAAGTCTTTCGGTGAGTAGTTCTGTTGTTCTCAATTGGGTTTGGAGCGTTTGAACTTGCTGCTGAGTCAATTGAACGTCAGCCACAGTCGCCCAATGAACCGGCTCGTCCGGCATGACAGTCAGTGCAGCTTGCGACAGGTAAAGACCTCGCACGCCACGGGTGCTGAGTGTTTTCTGGACAGGGGTGTCGCCTAAAAACTGATCGACTTGTTGCGCTGAGATCAGCGTCGACGAAGTCGGTAATCCGACACTAAAAGTGGTATTGGCTCTTAAAGATTCGTTGGCTTGGGCCCGATCTGAAACAGCCGAATAGAGCGAGAAGGTTGCGAGCCCGGTTGCCGCATCCAGTTCGGTCCGTTTGTAAGCGTCAACCAGGTTGCTGGAGGTTTCCTGCAGCGCTCGAGGCGTATTAGCCGGGAGGATGTTCTGCAGGCCGCTGATGAGCTCAAGCTTGATCGGGGCACGCCCTTGATTGATCAAGGTTGAATTCGCCACGAAACCAAATTGTTCGCTGGTCGTCCAGGTCAGTCGATAGGTAAGATTGAGGTCGTGATGCGTTTCTTCGAAACATATTCGCGAGCCCACCATGTTTTTATAAATATTTCGGCTACAGTTGCCTTGCCAAGGCCTCTGGTGGAAAAACGGTGACCAGAGCTGGCGCTGACTACCCGTCCCAACTTTGATGTAGGTGAGTGCACCGGTGTGCTGGCTGCTTTCGTGAATCTTGTCAACCGGAAGATAAGGGAAGAGCGCAAATTCTGGTGCAACCCTGCCCGCGGTAAGGCCGGTTGTTGAGGAAATAAACAGCCAGTGATCATCGCGGGAGGCGAGACTGACGAAGAACGGTGGCAGAGATTCTATGTCTCGGATGAGGTAGTACCGCTCGCCCTCAAGCCAGACAAATTCTTCGGACTCATTGAAAGGCTCAGCGTTGTGTATCTTCAGTTGCGGCATGAAACACATCCATCATGGTTCTACAGAAATCCGATATCGACGGATTAGAACGGTCCTTGTACCGCGGGCAAGGACTCAATAGTAGAATCCATGACCAGGTCCGCACCCCTCACTGCCCTAGAAGAGGCAATGGGGTCAGTTGCAAGACGGATAAAATCCCAGGCGGGCTGGGCTGTCAACGTAAAATGCGCCGAAGAGGGTGGAGAGTGAGTGCAATTGGCCGAAAGCTTTTACTGAGCACTCAAAACCCGATAAGCGTCAAGCAGATTGCGGCTTTAGGTCTTTGAGGGTCTCGTGGGTGAAATGGGTTTATGAGGCGATTCTGCAAACTTTAGTCGATCTTTGATGTTATTTGACCGGCTTCGAAAAGACTTTTGGAACCCGGGTTGGTGAAGGACGACAGGATCAGAGCTCGGCTAGGATTTTCCTACTAAGAGGCCTCAATTCGGTTGGTGAGAGGGATGTGGCCCTGGACTGATTGCTGAAACAGACCGGGCTATTCAAAAAGTGCGTATTCAACCGGTGGCTCTAAGCAGACCATGGTTTGACCCATTGAGGGATGGGTGAAATAATGACAGCGCTGTCATTGGTTGTGCAAAAGATCGCAGATGGTGCCAACAAGGACCTGTGCCTGGGGTGAGTGGGCATGCGTTGAGGGATCGATCAATCAGCTGCGGGGCTCTGAAAGCCTCAATTTAAAGGTAAGCAACCCCATGCTGGGTTGTAAAAACGAGATTTTCTGGCGGATATGGTCCAAAGTATCGATCATTAATCCCAAGTTTCGGTCCAAGGTCTGATCATTATCAAAGATGCCATGAAGAACTCAGTGCCCCCTAATGCTCAATCCAAATTAAAAGCACCCACGATCTTCGATGTAGCCAAGCTTGCAGGTGTCTCCATCAAAACGGTCTCCCGAGTCATCAATCTAGAGAGCAATGTTCGGGCATCAACTCGAGAGCGGGTCGAGGAAGCTGTCGAGGCGCTGGATTATCGCCCCAATGCTGCCGCGCGCGTTCTCTCCGGGAAACGGTTTTATGTGATCGGGCTCATTTATGAGAACCCAAACGAATTTAGCTACATGCAGAAGGTGTTAAACGGTGCATTGAAGGCTTGTGAGGCTGGTGGCTATACCTTGTTGCTACTGCCGTTGACTTTGCCTAACCCAGACTTGATAGACGATGTGCAGCGCTTTGTTTCTCAATCTAGGCTCGATGGTGTGGTATTGCCTGCACCCCTCGGCGACTTTTCGGAAATACAGCGACTCCTGAACGAATTGAACATTCCTTACGCCAGGATTACGCCCAAAACTGAAGCCGGCGATGACCTCAGTGTGCAGTGTCATGATGAGCAAGCAAGTTTTGATGTCACACAATTTTTGATAGAGCAAGGCCATCGGCGATTGGGGTTTATCAAAGGCGATCCCATCCACGGGGCAACCGAGCATCGTTACCGGGGTTATATCCGTGCGCTTCAGGCCGCGGGTATTGGCCTGCACAGTGAGTTTGTTCGGGATGGAATGTTCAGCTTTGAATCGGGTAAAACCGCCGCTAGAGCACTCCTCGATTTGCGAGAGCCGCCGACAGCAATTGTCGCCAGCAACGATGATATGGCCGCAGGAACCATCTTCGAGGCTCGGGAGCGAGGCCTCAGCATTCCAGGCGACCTATCCGTCGTCGGGTTCGATGACACGCCCATTGCTTCACACATCTGGCCACCTCTAACCACGGTTCGACAACCCATCGTCGAGATGGCAGAGGCGATCACGAGCCTACTGATTCGCAGGCTCAAGGGTGAGCAGGTCGAGCCGCTCGGACATCCCTTTGCCTGTCACGTCGTGACCCGAGCTTCAACCGGAATAAGGGCAGCAGAAGATGATCTGGCGTAACACGATTTTTAACCAAAGACCGATGTCGCCCAACCTGAGGGCGCTTGCAATGGATCCCCGGTGGTTTCTGCAGCGCGGGGCCGGGTCGTTGTTGGTGATGGTTGCCTTGGGGTTGAGTTTGGGCGGCTGTGGGCTCATCGAGACAGGGTTTGAAGGCCCCAGCCGGGTTGAAATCCTAGGCCAATCGGGTCAATACCAAATGTTGAGAAATGGTGAGGTGTATCGTCCCGTGGGCGCCGGGTCAGTGCCAGGGCAATTAGAGAGTTTGAAAGCCCATGGGGCAAACTCAATTCGTACCTGGCATGTTGGAGACGGCGGTATTCTTGACGACGCTCATGCGCTGGGGCTGACGGTTTCACTGTGTTTGGATGTGGGCCGGGAGCGGTTGGGATTTGATTACGATGATGCTGATGCCGTCGCCGAACAGTTGGAGGAGTTTCGTGAAACTGTGCGCAAATTCAAGAATCATCCAGCGCTGTTAACTTGGATTATTGGCAATGAGTTGAACATTGAGTCGAAGAATCCCAAGGTCTGGAATGCCGTCAATGATATCGCGCTCATGATTAAGGCAGAGGATCCCAACCATCCGGTGACCACGGCGCTCGCTGGGCTCGGATCAAAAGAGGTGCGTGCCCTTGCCCAAAGGGCACCGGCTCTGGATTTTATCAGCGCCCAGGTCTATGGCGGAATCAGCGGTCTTGCTCAAGCGATGGATCGTGTCGGACTCGACAAGCCCCTCATGGTGACTGAGTGGGGCACGAGAGGACATTGGGAGACCCGTGCGACCCAATGGCGCGCTCCCATCGAGCTCAGCAGTGCGCGCAAGGCCGAGCACTACATCTCCGGGTACAAAAACGTTTTAGAACCCAACGCCGACCGAATTATTGGTTCTTACGCGTTTTTGTGGGGTCAAAAGCAAGAACGAACGCCCACCTGGTACGGGACACTCACTGCATCGGGGCATCGAACCGAAGCAGCGGATGCGCTTTTCTTTCTTTGGCAAGGCCGTTGGCCCGAGAATCGAGCGCCGCAGGTTTCAGGATTGACGCTCAATGGGAAGCGCCCTGAATCGAGCCTTCGTGTTCGGCCCGGTCAAAGGCTTGAGGCGCAGGTATCAATGTTAGACCGGGAAGCAGATCCTCTTACATTGACCTGGATTGTTCGTTCTGAAAGTCAGGCGAAGCAGGTCGGAGGCGATCTTGAGCGGGTACCACCGGTCGTCCCGGGCCTGCTGAAAGTGTCCGAAGGAGACCGAGCCCTATTGTCAGCCCCGGCAACCTCCGGTGCTTATCGGCTCTTCGTCCGTGTTGAAGATACGGCCGGCGGTGTCGGGCATGCTAACTTTCCATTTTGGGTGCGATGAACCTGGAGAATGAGCGCTGGCCGGTAGGGATGACGCCAGGCTCAGAGACCAAGATTGAAACATGCGAGGGTCCTATCGTCGTTTGAGCGACGGATCAACGATCAACTACAGAACACGATAGATCAGTCAATAGAGCCTTTAAAATGAATAAATTAGAACAACTTAAGTCGATGACGGACGTGGTCGCGGATACTGGGGATATCGACGCCATTGCTCGATATCAGCCCATCGATGCCACCACCAATCCTTCCTTATTACTGAAAGCTGCAGGAATGAGTCAGTACGCTCATTATTTGGAGGCCGCCCGGGGCGTCGTCGGTCGCGGCGCTCAGGATCAATCGATTCGTCTGGAGCAGGCCTGTCGGCAGTTTGCGGTGGACATTGGCTGCGAAATTTTGAGTTTGATTCCGGGTCGGGTTTCATCTGAAGTTGATGCCAGACTTTCATTTGACACTGACCAAACTGTGGCTCAAGCCATGGAACTCATCGAAGCCTATGATCGTCACGGAATCTCGCCAGATCGAATCCTGATTAAAATCGCGAGTACCTGGGAGGGTATCGAAGCGGCACGTCAACTCGAGCGCAGGGGTCTACAATGCAATCTCACCCTGCTCTTTGGGTTTGCGCAAGCGGCGGCTTGCGCGGATGCAGGGGTATACTTGATCTCTCCTTTTGTTGGTCGAATCCTCGATTGGTATCGCGCCAAGACCGGGGAGGCCTACTCGAGCGAAACCGACCCTGGGGTTGCCTCGGTGCGCCGCATTTATCGCTATTACAAGGCTGAGCAGTATCAGACTGTTGTCATGGGGGCGAGTTTTAGAAACACAGGGGAAATCGAGGCCCTAGCAGGTTGTGATCGTTTAACCATCAGCCCTGATCTCTTGAAGGCCCTAGAGGATGATGATGGACAGCTGGCACGAAAACTCACTCCTGGTGTTCATAGTGAGGATCAAAGGGCGACTCAAAATGAGGGGGCATTCCGTTGGGCACTCAATGAGGATGCGATGGCAACGGAGAAGCTCGCTGAGGGGATCCGGAACTTCGCAGCGGACCAAGTCAAACTTGAGCAACTTTTGTTAGAAGGAGCTTAGCTAATTTAACAACAATTTGGGCGCTGAAGTGATATTGGCCTGCGGTGCCTTAGCGCTCTGGTAACTCGCTGGACCTGTTGCGAGTCCTCAGGCCCGGTGGGCAGGGTCGGGCAACAAGCCCGCATTGATTCGTACGTCATAACCGTCGGTCTAGTTCGAACCCTCTTTGCCTTTGCCGCCAGCGGATCCAGCCCGACGATCGAGGTGCGCCGTAAAGGCGGAAAACAGCTGCCTCGCTGAAGTAAACGCAGATTCCACGCCTTGAGATCCGCCCCAGTCGCCGCAGGCGCCAAGTTGCAAATCAAGGTCGAGCCAATAGGGTCTTGTCGCGGGTTGCTCGACCTTGGCATAGCGCCACCGGTGCATCGATCCTTCGATGAGCTTTAATTCGCAGATTGCGAGGAGTGCTTGTTCAATCTGTGCTTTGGACTGATCGAGCGGCTGCTCTAGATGGGCTTTGGCCCAATCGCGCTGAGCATGAATGACCACAGCGTTGCCAGCTTGGCGACCAGCGCGACTGTCCATAAAGATGATTTGGTCAACGATCGGATCCTTGCAGGTGGCCATTTGCCATTGCGGTCGGGTCGTGGTTTTCGCGAGCAGGGTCAAGCCCGGCGCGTAGGTCGCACCCAGATCAGGCAGGAAAGGTGCAAGGATTAATTGAGATTGAGGGCTCGGGGCTGTTGAAAAAACCCAATCGAAGGGTCCTAAGGCGTTGTCTTTCGTGGTCAAAAACCAGTGTCCCGGCGCTCCTGTGACACCAAGAACCTCTGTTTCGGTCAAAATCTGATTCGGGGTGATCAAATCCTGGATCCAGGATTTCATGCTCGGCTGACTGATTAAATGGGGCTCAAACCAGAGTCTGCTAAATGGTTTTTGGCGATGACTGAGGGTCTTGATGTTGGGTTTCCAGTCGGCAATCACACCGGAAGCCTTTGCAGGTTCCAAAAATCGTTGCAAATCGAGTGAGCGGGCGGTGAAGTAGGGTGCCCCGTGATCCCAAGCCTGATGTTCTTGTCTTCGGGTGGCCATTCTACCCCCAGCACCCCGGGACTTTTCGAGGAGCGTCACCGGATGCTTGCTTTGAAGTTGGTGAGTCAGCACTGCGCCGGACAAACCAGCGCCGATGATTGCGATATTCATGAAGCCAGCCTGACCCTCAAGTAGCGCAGCGCGTAAAGATTGAGAGCCCTAGCCGTCAACCCTCGCTCAACCGTTGGGGGCGTGCTTGAGGTGGATAACGGCCTCACGTCGCTTGCTGCGCTTTTAATAGAGCGTAACAGGGCATCGCTGCCACCAGGAGAATAAATCCGTAGTACACGGTTTCCGCGCCGGCTCCGATGATGACGAGCAGGGCGTACAAAAAGGCAAGAGCGGCTGTAACAATCTTTTTCCGAGACCCAGGTTGATCCCGGAACAACAACATCGCGGTGACAGCGGCGAACGCCAAGGGAATAAGTGTGGTAAGTGTTGATAAGAGGATCATCATATTAAAGGCTTCAACGAGACTCTTGGAATAATTCATCAGTACCAGGAGACTGGCGAGGAACCCTGAGACAATCATCGCGCTGGCAGGGGTGCCGCCGGCATTGAGGCGATGCAATCGGCCAGGGAAGAGCCCATCGAGGGAAATCGCGCGCACCAGCTGCCCTGAGAGCAGTATTTGCGTGTTGAGGGCGCCAAAGGTCGCCATGACAGCGCCCGCCGCGATGATCCCAGCACCTGACCGCCCAAGCACCGCGACGGAGGCATCGGCAAAAGGTGCGTTGGAGTTTGCCAGGACATCGGCCGGCAATAATAAGATAACGCCGAGGTAAGCAATCAGATAAACCGCGAGTACAGTGAGTGTTCCGGTGAGCAAAATTTTTGGGATTAACCGTTCAGGATCTTTCATGTCTGCGGCAGGCACCGTTGCCCCTTCTAACCCCACAAAAGCCCACATGACCAAGGTTACGCTGGTCGCTATTGCTGCAAAATAGGATCCACCCATCGGGTTAATGGAGGGAAGGTTGTCTGGTGTACCGCCGTAGATGCCCAGCCCTCCGACAAGCAATAGCGGCAGAATTTTGAGTAGCGTTGTGGCCAGCTGGACCTGCCCGGACGCGGCGACCGAGCGGCTATTAATCAAAACCAAAAACCAAATGATGGCGAGTGTCACCGCGGCCGAACCGGCGGCGCTCGTTGCAAGTTGGGGAAAGAAAAAAGACAGATAGCCGACGCAGGCAACACTGATTGCAGCGGTTGCTGCCCAAATAGCGATCCAATAACCCCATCCAATCCAAAAGCCAATAAAATCCCCCATGCCAGCACGCGCATACGCATAGGGTCCGCCGATCACTGGCAGGGCCCGGGAAAGGTCTGAGAGCATGAAGGTTAAGATCAGCGCGCCGCAACCAGCGATGAACCAACCGGCAAACCCCATGAGTCCATATGGGGCGAGCAACGCCGGCAGCATAAAAATGCCTGAACCAATGGTGCCGCCGACCACGATGGCCCAGCCCCTCCAGAAACCGAGGGCCTTGGGTGCCGGGGGTGATGAAGTTTCTATTTCAGGGTGGTTGATGAGAATTACCTCCGAGAGTTTGTTAAAGCACATCATTGATCAGCTTTCCTACCTTACAGGAGAGATTCAAAGAGGGTTACCCCCTAGGGCCGGGCCAGAATTAGATGGGGAATTCAACATGGCGCGGGGAGTTCGACACGGCTGCGACTTTGCCGCACTATTTGATAAGCCGGAAAGCAGCTGAGCTTCCCGGAAACGATGGAGATGACAGTGATTAAGCAAATTGTTTTTTTAAAACGGCGGGCGGACTTAGCGTTGCCCGAGTTTAAGGCCTATTACGAAAGTCACCATAGAAAGATTGGTGAACGGGTGTTGGGAGGTTATGCGACCCAATATCTCCGGCGCTATTTGTTGCCCTTGGGGGCTGAGCCTCCGGGAGGATTCGAGTTCGATGTCATGACAGAAATGTGGTTTCCCAATGAATCGGTGCAAAAAGCCTGCATGCAACATCTGAGTGATCCAGTCATTCAGGAAGAAATAGCGATTGATGAAGCTAAATTGTTTGAGCCGGGAACCAAGTGGGGGTGCCTTGTCTCCGAAGTAGAATCGTCCATGCCCTAGCCAGCACTTAAAAAAAATCGGCGCGCCAAAGTGCCCAGCCGCACGAGAAGGATCTAATTGCGTCGCCGATAGACCAACTGGCGATTCTCGCTGACTTGGACCTCGAGGCCGGCCCAGCGGCCCTGGTCGTCAAAGCGCACAACGAGGGGCGCTCCATCGACAGAATCCAGAGAGATGTTTAGGGCGTGAAGGCCTGCTGGGCTGTCTCCCAAATCGCGCGCTTCGCTGATTGTCACGGCTTTAAGCGCACCGGTTTGGCCGTTCATTAAGGACCTTTGGTTGCTGATTTCGGGTCGCCAGTAGGCGTAGCTCCAAAGGCAGGGCACATCGGCTCGCTTGTGGGTCTGAGTGTTTGAGTTTGTCTTGACCCAATAGCGCTCTGGGGATGATTCGACGATGATCGTGGTCAGCTCGCCGCGGGTTTCGGTCCGTGCTTCGTAATCCGATAAACAGCCGCGCTCCCAGCGCTCGTTGTGGTGGTGCTGGTACCGAAAAACCTCCACACCTAAGAATTTGACGCGATAGTCTGCGGCCCCTATAACGGTTTGGAGGGTATCGTTGAAATCGGTGACGACAAAAG
>Ga0209631_10002793_pt1 | contig 20553 bp, 12 predicted proteins | sample COG_08_FD_184752 | JGI IMG/M metagenome (GOLD analysis project Ga0209631, IMG submission 184752) | Pelagic Microbial community sample from North Sea - COGITO 998_met_08 (SPAdes) (version 2) | ecosystem: Environmental > Aquatic > Marine > Neritic zone/Coastal water | place: Helgoland, sampling...
CAAGCTTGACATCGTCCCCGTCCGCGTCGGAATCGTCCTGCTTGCGTTTCTTGGGCGGCATGTTGTGGAGAGGCAAAGCCACGACGTATCGGCCGAAACGCTCGGCCGTTCCGAGGAAAAGTTTTTTGATTCTCTTACAACGCGTCAAGCTGTCAAGTCGCTCAGCTCTTCCTCGCCCTCTTCTCGGCGCTGCGGCGGGGCGGCGAGGGCGGCGCGTCCTCGTACCTCGCGGGCATCTTCCTCTTATTGTCCCTCTTCGCGGGCCTCACGCCGATGGGCTGACCGTCGGGTCCGAGCACCTGCTCCGGCGCCTTGGACCGCGGGGTGTCCAGCAAGCCGACGCTCTGGAACACCTCCGCCGCCGCCTTCGCCGCGGGCGCCGCGGCGGCGGCAGCCTCGCTCGCCGGCGTGGTGCCGCAGAGCTCCTCCTGACGCTTCGCCAGCGCCTTGCGCAGCTCCAGCATCTCGGTCACTTCTTCCCTCAGCTTCAGCCAGTTCTGGCACACCGCGCGGGTGGACACGACGGGCGGCTTCACCCCGAGCTCCTCAACCGCCGTCTCGATCCTGCGCACGCCCCTCGCGCCCCCCGCGCCGACCGCCGCCGTGGCCATCTCGCCAGCCACGGTATTGACGTGCACGCCGCGTGCGTACACTCCCGCCGGTGGCCGGACATCCGCGCCCTCCGCCGTGGGCAGCGACGGGGTTCCATCCGCGTACTCCGCCTCCGCCTCTTCCCGCATCTCGTCGACGTCGATGGAGTGTCGGGTCTGATCCACCCGGTACGGGTTGAACGCGGCGGCGGCTCTGTTGCTCAGCGCGCGTGCCTCCACGCGGCGTCGCTCCTCGATGGCCTTGACCTCGTCGAGGATGGCGCGTTCCTCGCGTTCCAGTGCGTTGGTCCGTTCCATCTGGTCGCCGAGCGCGAGTTTGCGATCGATCTCGTGTCTGCTGTTGAACGGGTCTTTGATGACGGGATGCGCGGCGGCTTCCTCGGGGTTGTCCGCGCGCGCCTCCAGGAGCTTGCGGGCGATGGCGTAGTACCTGTCCTTCATGTCCTCCACCGTGCGTTCCTTCCCTCCCTCGCGTTCCCACCTGTCGTGCGCGACGAGGAACCGAAGGTCGAAGCGCGCCAAGAGTTCAAAGAGGTAATCCGTCTCTTCCCTGCTCCAGTCTTGATCGAACTGCAGGAGGTTCTCGTACTCCTCGTCGTTGTACATGACCATGTCGACCTTCTTGTTGTACTTGGAGAAGGCGTAGTCGCCGCCGACGTCGCCGCCGTTGCTGCCCGGCAGCAGCGTGCCTCCCGTGCCCGTCTTGACCCAGTGCCGCAGCATGAGGTTGTCGGTCCTCGCGCTGTTCTTGAAGGGCTGCCACGACCACGATACCTTCCGGGCGGACACCTTGCGCTTGTCCTTCAGGCCCGCGTGCGTGGGCACGACGGATGCCAGGGCGTCCGTTTGCTGGTTGTCCCGCATGATCTGCCACGCCTCGCGCGATATCCCATCCGGCTTCTTCTCCGCGGCGGTCTTCTGCTTCTTCGCCGCGGGCGCCTTGGCCGAGGCTTTGATGCCCATGATGTCTTTTATGTCCGCCATGGCGACCGGTTGGGACCTCGCTTTAGACCTCGCCGGGTCTTCACGCGTTCGATCACACCCGCGAAGGGGTTTGGACTCGACGCGCGGTCGCGGTCTCGAGGTACGGGACCGATCGGGCGCGTCGCCGTCGACCGTGATTATGACCTCGCAATTCGTCTTGTTCGAATAAACCCTCCCGTGATTTGAACTCAAATTAGACTGGGAGGCCATACGATGTTCGCGTTCGATTTCCCGCTCAGTTCACGCCCGCGCAGGCCTCCGAGGCTGCGCGTCGCAGCTCCCGCGGCCACGCGATGGCGTCAACCGCGGTGAACCCGCTCACATTTCTGGAGAAATACGTCGAAGGTGCGCCGTGGACCCGACACGACACGCGATCTCTCGCTAACCCTAAAATCCAAATTCTCCAACTCGCCTGTCCACCGTCTCACTGACGACCCACACCCTTTTTCCGTCCCACCCGCGCAGTCTCCTCCTCCCTCCCGGTCGAGCTCCAGCGCGTGGTGCACACGATCAAGGACATCGACGAGCGCCTGGTGACCTTGAAGAAGGAGACGCAGGATCGGGTCGACAAATGCCTCGCCATGCCCAGCGCGTCGTCGCGGCAGGCGAGCGCGGACGACATCGACGCGACGAGCAAGGCGAGGCACGAGATCGAGAAGAACCACGTGGACATCGTCCAGCTGTCCACGGAGAAGGTGCGGCTGGCGCACATAGCCATGGAGATGATCCAGTTCAACATCGGCGCCCTGGACAAGGAGCTCAACCCGTTCACGCAGGAGATGAAGGAACGAAACGAGGCGGGGTTCGAAGATGAATTCGCCGTCGACGCCGACACACCCGCCGCGGGGGGCGCGCTCGACCCGATGACCATGGCATTCATGTCCGGCCACGACTTTGACCTCGGCACACACGGGAACGCACCGCCCATGCCGGCGCAGGCGCCGCAGAAGAAGTCGCACAAGAAGAAGGTGCCGCTGCCGCCGCAGCCGGGTGAACGCGTCGCCGCGAACATCGGCGAAGTGTCGGGCGATCCTGGGGCGCAGGAATGGATCGTTGCGGTGGTGGTGGCGCACAAGCCGGAGGAGGGTGCGTACGAGGTGATGGACGCCGACGAGGAGAGCGACGACGGCAGCGGGCAGGTGTACCACATACCGGAGGACCTGGTCATCGCCATGCCGAGGAGCGCTTTGTGCCGCGAGGGCCAAAACTTCCTCCCGGGCACCGCGGTTTTGGCGGTGTACCCCATGACGACGACGTTCTACCGCGCGGTTGTGGTGCAGAGCGCGCGGAAGCTCGGGAGCGAGTACGGGGACTTTCTTCTGGAGTTTGAGGACGACGGGGACGCGGACGGGCTGCCGCAGAGGCCCGTGCCGTACATGCACGTCGTCAAGCATCCCCAGTATAGGTAGTCGGTCGCGTTTGTGTAAGAGTCATCGTGTAACAAGACGAATGAAGTCGCAGGAAACTAACGGAGTGACGAGACGCGCGTTCAGTCAGGGTTACGTTCACACGATCGTCGCGGTCTGCAGGAGCCGGCCCCGGCGGTTCGGGCGGTTCACGGGGCCTCGGCCTCCCGGGCGGATCACCCCGCTGACGCCGGCTCCTCGGTTGACCACGGTTGTGCGGCTCACTCCAACGCCTCCGCCGATGGGCGCGGGACGGCCGTAGGGGCCGATGATGCCTCCCACCGGGCCGGTGGGAAGTACACGGGGCGCGCCGCCGAAGCTGACGGTGGGAACGACGGCGACGGAGCGGACGCCGCCCATGAAAGGGTCGATGGCTCCTATGGTGCCGGCGCTGCGAAAGTTTTTGGTTTTTGTCAGCCTGGCGGGTTTCTTTGTTTGGTGCGCAGACGCGAACGGAGGATCGGGCGTCGGCGAGTATCGGGCACTCACCCGTACAAGGGTCCGCGGAAAGGACCGTAATACATCCCTCCCTGGGCGCTCGCCGCCTGACCCGCGACGGGAGACGCGCACGAGAGCGCCAGGAGCAGCACGAACGCACCGACGAGTCGAGTCATATTTGTTCTGGGAAGTGGCTCAAGGGCCGACACGCTGGGTGCGGGGTGGAGTCGACGTTCGGTCCAGACGCGGCGAGGGAAGGCGGCGGAGGAAGGCGGCGAGGGAAGGCGGCGGAGGACGGAGAGGTTCCGAGAACTTTGTCGCGCACGTGCGTCTGCGTCTGACGTGTGCGACGCGGCCACGAACCAACGACGACTCCACCTCCACGTCCAAGGAAGACGTCGAAACACCGTTAAGAAGGCCGAACCACCCGATGCGCGGGAAAATGAAAAGATTTTCAAACGCAGCAACCGGTCCCGAACCGTCCGTGAAACCGATTTCCAACCGCGAATGGTGGTTCCCAAAATTGGCGAAAGCAGATGAGCAAAATTGACTGGGGAGATCCAAACCCAAAACTCGGGTTGAAAAGTGCGTCGGCGATCCGACTCAGCACGTTTTTTTGCACTGAATCTCAAAATCTGCGCGCCTCGGGCCTATGGGAATTCGCGAATTCCGCACGAAAAAAACCCACCAGGCAATTTGCCGAGTTGTTACTCGACCTGCGGCGCGGAACCAACAAAAACATCCCACGTGTCCCTCTCCCGATTCCCCCTTTCGCCTTCAGGGGAATTTTAACAATTTCCGAAAATGCAGTCGCGTATGAGCAATTGGTCTGATTTTTCCCAAGTTTTCGCCAAAAGCACACGTTTCGTGGATAAATTTCCCGCGTTCGCCTCGAAAAAGTTTGCCGGGCCATCGAGAAGGGCGCGTCACCATCGCCGGCCCCATCACTCGCAATTCGCGCGCGACGACCGACAGCACCCGTCGCTCGTCCGCCCACATTGAACAGGACACATTCCAGTGTCCCTCCGTCCGCGTGCCAAGGCCCGCGGACGCGTCGCGCCACCCACACCGCCGTCGTTTACGGACGTGCCGTTGAGGCATCCGGCTCGGTGTAACTCGGTTGCAAACCCAGTGTCAATCGCGGGGTGTTTTTGAAGCACGCCGCCCCGGAGAACGCCGGCGTCCAGCGCGTCGCACGAAGCGTCGACCGCGCGTTTGCGAAATTTGACGCGGACGGTACCCGGTCGTACCTTCCACGCGAGTTTCCGCGCTTAGAAAGCGTCGCCCGTCGCGCGATTGCCCGCGAAAGTCCCATCGGACACACCGCATCGCACGCCAGATTCTCGGAATGGCGACGTCTGGGCAGCAGCACCCGGAACAGGCGCACGCGCCCCCGCAGAGGTGAGTTTTTTGTACCGCCCGCATCGCTCGGGACACTTAATGGCGCGAAGAAGCGTTCGCGTCCATCTTTGGCGGTTCTCCGCGGGTCCGCCGACGTCGCCACGCGCGATTAGATCGCCCGTCCCGCGGAAAACAACCGGACTCCGCCCCTTCACCGCGCCCGGGACGCGGTTCAAAAACTCGGTGTTCGCATTTGAAACGCGCGTTTCAAACCCGGCGACGCGCGTTTTGGACGGGATGAAGCCCGGGATCTGTGTCCGTGTGGGCACCGATGGCATCTCCGGTGGCCTTAGGGCCGTTCCCGAGGCTCGGGCGGCGCGCCACGCCGCGCGATTGCGGCCGCGGCCCGCGTCCGACTCGTAGAACCGGGCCGATGAAAACACCGGCAAATCCTTTCAACGGTTCACTTTCGATGCGGAATTCTCGTTTTGGGTTTGACCCGCAGTCCAATTTTCCAAACCGGGAATCACGGGTCTCCTTTGGTTTCAACGCGGCAATCTGACCCCCCGCCTCCCCCCACCACCCTTCCAATCACAGCGCGGCGCAGCAGGCTCAGGCCAACGCCTACCACGAACAGATGAAGGCCAACTACGCCGCGGCGTACGCGGCCAACCCGTACTTGCTGCATCCGCAGATCATGGCCATGAACGCGTTCACCGCCGCCGCCAATCCGCACCCGCCCAACCTGGTGGAGGTGCAGACGCTGCTCAAGAGGTACGAACACATGACGCAGGGGATGCAGAAGGTGCCCTCGCTGAAGGAGCTCAACGCCAGGGCGCCGCAGTACGCGCCGCCCGGTGTGGACGCGCAGGCACAGCAGGCGCACGCCATTCCCACGCCGCAGGTGCCCACCGCGGTTCCCGCGGTGGTCGTCACCCCGAAGGAGTCTGAGGTCCATGGTGACGCAGACGCGGATCACGGCGGGCTGCCCGCTCCGTGCGCCGGCAAGGTTTGCGCCAACTGCCGCACGTCCAAGACGCCGCTGTGGCGCAACGGTCCACTCGGCCCGAAGACGCTGTGCAACGCGTGCGGGGTTCGGTTCAAGCTTGGGAAGCTCCCGCCGCCGGGTGGGTGGCCTCCGGGGCACGTCCCGCCACCCGCGCCGCCTCGCAAGCGACCCGCGCTGCTCGACTCCAACGGGCATCCGGTGAAGCGAAGCAAGGTTGGTGACAAAGGGGACAAGCTGGATCTGGACGGTAAGCCGAAGAAGAAGCGGAGACTAAAGCTGGCGCCCGACGTCGAGGCTGAGGAGGGTGGGGAGTACCTGAGAGCCGGGAAGGTTGCCAAGAGCACCGCGCTGCTGACGGATTACGACGGCGCCGTGTTGCTCATGGTCCTCGCCGGCATGTACTCGCACTGATCCCATCGCCTGATTCCATCGTGTGAATTCAATGTGCGGTCACATTACCGCACGGGCGACGCCGGCGCCGCCGCGTGCAACGCACATGACACACGGGACATCCAACCTGTTGTACCAAAGCCCACTGTACCTGTACCACATCAAACACATACCACCGAGTTCTTCAGGCGGGTGCAAACGCGCTACGACGCGAGACAGAGGCGACTGAGACACCGTCGCCGAAGCACCCTCCGCCTCTCCTTCCGCCCCGTGAGGATGGGACACCGACAGTACCTTCATGAATCGGTGCCCCAAGCGGGGAGGACGAGGAGAGATGTACGGATTACTGTATCGATAACCGGGCCTGAACCGCCCGCAAATGATTCTTTCCCAATCAAAGTTCGAAGTAGATAGACTTCCATGTAAAGAACACCGCTCATCGAATGAGCGAGTACATAAAAAATTATATCGCGATCGCCATCTAACGCTGAACTACTAATGGATGTCCATGAACCGGTCCATCGCCACCGAAAGCGCCCCCATCGTGGCGCAACCCATCGCCATCGCCTCCTTCCCGCCCGACCGAGCCATCACGCCGCCTGTGAAGCACCCCGCGTACGCGCTGTTGTAGATGTCGTGCTTGGCCCTGGTCTGTTCGATGACGCACTCGGATCCTGAGTACAGCGCGCCGAACGCCGCGAAACCTTTCGCGTAGGACCACGACTTGGACAGACTCTGCCGCCCGTAGTTTTTGATCGACTGCATGATTCCGAGTTTTTCCTCCCCGGGTTGCATCGGCTCGAACGCGCCGAAGAAGATGCCCATGGCCCCGCCCAGCGCGCCCCCCATGACGCACGACAGCACCATCTTGACCATGCAGTTGTTCATCATGTCGTCCATCATCATCTGCTCCTGCGACGGCAGCTCAACCTTACTGTAACGGCGGGGTGCCTCCTTGCCGCCGACCGATCCTTGACCCGAGCCCGACGACGCCGGCGCCGCCTCGGACGCCGCGGGCTCGACGATGGTGTCCTGAGGGGTGGACGTGGACGCGAGGGGAGGCCTGTTCACCTCCTCCTCCATCCTCGCCACCGCCACCCCGTACTTTCGAACCGCCTTCGCCAGGAGACCCATGTCGGCGCGCCTGATCTTCTGCGGCTGCGTGATAAGATGAGCTGGCGACGGGATCTCGAGTGCACGTTTCGTCTCTCGTTGGTCTTTGCTCTCGACAAAAATACCTATGCGCTACCTCGGACTGTCGTCGTCCGACCCGGCGTAGGACGACGCCGCTCCCCCGCGTATCAGGTCCAACACGTCCCGCGCGTTGGCAAGCTCCTGGTCCAGCGCGTCCCTCGCGCCCGAACCGCCCCGCGCACCCCGTCGCTCCGCCCTCGCGACCGAACCCGAACCCCTCGAGTCGTTCCCGTTGTCCTCGTAAGGGTAGTTGCTCCAGTCGTGCGGCCGCCGTTGGCTCCCGGCACGAACGCTCGCCCGTCGTCGCCCGTCCATGTGGTCCATACCCGCTTGCACAGCTGTGTCGGCACCCCCCTCGGCACCCCCCGGGTCGGCGAAGTGCCCGCGAAACGCATCCTTGACCCCGGGGCCCGTGTCGACGTTCCCCCGCGGCGACGGGGACCTCGACCCGCGTCGGTACGCGGATGGCGGCGCGCGTCCCATCGCGGCGGCCGCAGCCTTGGCCGCGGTGGACGGCGCGGGCGTGGGCGCGGGTGGCGGTCTGTTCGGCCTCACCGCGTTGACGTGCGTCGTCAGTGGGTTGATACCTGTGCCGTGGGACGACCTCGGCGTCGAAGCCGGGGAGGTCCTCGCGGATGATTCATACGGCCGAGCTCCCCTTCCGCCTCCGCCTCCGCCGCGCAAGCGATCGATCTCCTCCCTGGCGTCGTTGAGCTCGGACGCGCGGCGAGCGGCGGCGGCGGCGGCGGCGTCCGCGCGGTCGGACTCCTTCGCCACGTTTCTCTGCGCCGCTTCCAACGCGAGCTGCTGCGCCTCCAGCGCCGCCTCCGCCTCCTCCAGGCGACTCCTGTCCATGTCCAGCTGCGCGCCCGCGGCGTGCGAGGTGAGCGCGTTAGCCGCGTTGGCCGCCGCGAGCTCCTCGCGGACGTGCGTGAGGTCAGCCTCGGCGAGTGCCTGCGCGCGCTTGGCCGCCTTGACCGTCTCCTGCGCCGCTCGTTTGGTCTGCTCGGCGACGGTGTGCGCCCCCTGCAGCGCCTGGAACGTCTCGGTTACCCGCCGCCTGAGCTCGGCGTTCTCGGACTCGAGCGACTCCACCTCCTCCACGTGTCCCGACACCTCCACGGGTCGTTCGACGGCCTCCGTCGTTCGTAGCGCCTCGATCGCGCGCTCGAGCTCGGCGGTTCGCGCGGCCGCCTCGCGTCGATCCCGCTCCGCTCGTTTCGTCACCGATTTAGCGTCCCTCTCCGCGGCCGCGAGTCGGGCTCGAAGGTCGGCGGTGGCCAGCTCGGCGGTCTCATCCGCGGCGCGAAGCCGCTGCTCGGCGTTAGATATTCTCTTCTCGGCGTCCGCGAGCTCCCGCGCGTGCGCCTCCTTTCGCGTTTCGTCGGACTCGAGCGTCGCGATTCGTTCTTTGAGCGCGGCGACTTCCGATGTCGCGTCGGTTTTGGCGGCTTGGGCGAGTTTGACGGCGTCTCGCAGCTCGCGCTCCAGTGTCTCGACGCGGGTCTCCGCGAGCGCTGCGGCGTCCACGAGCTGGCCCTCGAGGCGCTTACGCACCGCGTCCGTCGCGCCCGCGCTCTCCGCGGCTTCGCTCTGCGTCTGGATAAGTTTCCGGTGCATCTCCGCCAGTTCCTCGCTGGCGCGTTCCAGCCGCCTGGCGTGCTCGGAGGCTTGCGCGCTCTGCCGCTCTTTCGCAGCCGCCAGGGCCTTCTCCGTCTCCGAAAGTTTGGTCTCCAGGCGTTGGCGTTTAGCCTCAGACTCGGCCACGGCGGTGTCGGCGTCCCGGCGGGCGTCGTCGAGCTCCGCGGCGAGATCGTTGAGCTCGGCGCGAAGGTCCTCCTCCCTTCGCAACGCCTCCATCGCGGCAGCCTCCGGCAGCGCGGCCCCTTCCCTCTCGGCAGCCGCCTGCTCAGCCTCGGCGGCGAGCGCCACGATGCGCTCCTGCGCCATCCGCAGGTCCTTCACCGTCCGCTCCCTCTCGCGATCGGCGTCCCGGGCGGCTCCCTTCGCGGCTTCGAGCTCGGTTTTGACGAGAACCAAATCTTTCTTCACGCGCTCGAGCTCGTCGGCGGCGTCCTTCAACTTCGCGGCGGCGGCGTCGGCGGCAGCCGCCGCGGCTCTCGCCCTCTCGCCCTCGGAGGCGGCTTCCTCGGCTTTAACTGCCAGCTCTCGGCGGAGCCCGTCGACCTTCGCGGAGTGCTCCTTCCGTTCGCGTTCCAGTCGCGAGTCGAACTCCTTCCCGGCTTGGTCGAGGTGCGTGCGAGCCGCGGCGGAGGTTTCGTTGGCTGATTTGAACATGTCGTTGATGGACTCCAGCTCGACGGCCTTCTCCCTCAGCGCCTTCTCGGCGTCCTTCATTCTCGCCTCCGAAGCCGCCGCCTTGGCCTCGGCGTCCTTAGCCTTGGCCTCTGCGTCCTTAGCCTTGGCCTCCGCGTCCTTAGCCTTGCCCTCGGCGGCGGTGGTCTTAGCCTCGGCATCCTTAACCTTGGCGTCGGAGTCTTTGAGCTTGGAACTCTCGGCATCCTTAACCCTGGCCTCCGCGGCGGCGGCCTTGGCTTCGGCGTCCTTGGCCCTGGCCTCCGCGGCGGTGGCCTCGAATTCCACATCCATCAGCTTAGCCTCCGCGGCTGAAGCCCTCGACTCGGCATCGGTGACCTTGCCCTCCGCCGCCGTGGCCTTGGTCTGCGCATCCTTGACCTTGGCGTCGAATTCTTTAATTTTGGCGTCCTGCTCGGCGATTCGTTCCTTAGCCTTGGCGCGAAAGTCCTTCGCCTTCCCGAGCGAGTCGTTTGCGGAGTCGAGCTCCTTCTTGACCGACTCGAGCTCCTTCTTGACCGACTCGAGTTCCTGTTTGACTGGCTCGAGTTCCTGTTTGACTGCGTCCAGCTTCTTGCGCAGCGCAGCCTCCTCCGCCTTGACAGACTCCAGCTCAGCCGTCCTCGCGTCGAGCTGGCCGGAGAGCTCAATCTCGAGCTCACCCACCTCGGACTCGATCCGCTCGTTCAGCTCCCGTACCCTGTCCTCGTGCCGAGCCGTCTCCGCGGCGTGTGACTTTTTGGTCTCATCCAAGTCCCTTTTAACCTCAGCCAGGTTCCGCCTCGCGTTCTCGGCAGCCTTCATCGCGCACTCGGTATCATTCTTCGCGTACTCGATATTATTCCTCGCCGCCTCGGCATCCTTCCTCGCCGCCTCCAGCTCCAGTGCTTTCGCGGCGAGATCGTCCTCGTACGCCTTGATGCGGAAATCCTTCGCCTTTTCAAGCTCAGCGTCCCGCCCCGCGAGCTCCCTCTTTACAGATTCGAGCTCAGCCGACGTCTTCGACATCGCCGCCTCGCGCTCGCTCGCCGCAGCCTCTGCCGCCTTCTCCTGAGCCGTCGCCGCCTTCTCCCGCTCAGCCGCGAGGTCAGCCTCCAGTGACGTCACTCGCGACTTCACGGCTGTGAGCTCCGCCTGCGCCGACGATCTCAACGCCGCCGCCTCCGCCGTGAGCGCCCCGACCCTGGCACCCGCCTCCGCCGCCGCACTCTCCGCAGCCGCGAGCGCGCGTTCGGCGGATTCGGCCCTCGTTTTCGCGGCGGACTCCGCTTCGAGCGCCCCGACCCTGGCGCCCTCCACCGCCGATTTCAGTCCAGCCGCCTCCGCCTCCGAGTCGTCCAGCTTCGCGCGCAGGTCGTTCCGTTCCTGCTCGATTCCCTTGCCCTTCTCGATAGCCTTGCGGAGCTTCTTCTGGTTCCACTCGCACTTCTCGTCCGCGTTCTTGGCCGCGACCCGCGCCTGCTCCAGCTCGGCGGTGAGTTCAGGGACCGCGGATGCGGCGGCTTCGGCGGCGGACGCCCTTCGCTCAGCCGCCTTCAAGTCAGCCTCAGCCGCCTTTGAGTCGGCGGCGGCGGCTTCCTCCAGCGCCTTCGCCCCCGCCTCCGCCTCGGCGAGCCGACTTACGGCCTGACCCGCTCGTCCTTCCGCGTCGCGAAGCTTGGACTCGAGGGTTTCCTGCGTGGCTCGCGCGTTCGCCTGCGCCGCCTCGACCGTCGCGTCCATCTCCGTCGTCTTCGCGTCGAGTTGGCGCTCGAGCTCTGAGATTCGCTCGACGTGCGCCGTGTCTTCAGGTTTCGCGGTCGACGCGGACTCCGCGGCCGCGACGCGCGCCTCCGCGATGGCCGCCGCTTCTTTTGATGCGGCGAGGGATGCCTCCAGGTCCTTGATCTTGGCGACCGCCCTCACGTTGATCCTGTTGGCCTTGGCTAACGCCACGGCGGTTTCATCCGTCTGTTCGGAGGATCCCGATGTCGATGCTCCCGGTCCTCCTGCGTTGGCGCTGGATGCGGCCCTGGTTGCCGCGAGCTTGCCCTCGAGGTCCTGAATCTTGGCCTTGGCCTTGGCGCGGAACTCCCTGGCCTTGGCGAGCTCGGCGTCTCGGTCCGCGAGGGTTGACTTGACGGCCGCGAGCTCGTCCTCGGAGGGGAATGCCGACGAGTTGACGTCCGCGGAGGTTTCCACGGGTCCCTGCTGTCGGAGCCCCTCGCACTCCTCCCGCGACACGTCGAGCGACACCATCACGTCCTGAAGCTTCTCCATCAGCCTGCCCACCTCCTCCTCCTTCTCCGAAGCCTCGTCGCGCGCCTGGTCGTACTTCTTCTTCGCCTTGGCCTCTCGAAGCCGGAGCCTCTGGATCTCGCCCCTCAGCTCCGGCTCGTTCCATCCCGAGGTGTCCTGGGCGGCCATCGACCCAGGACCCGAGCGCGGTGGATGCGCCCGGGCTGGATGCCTCGACGACCTCCTAACGGACCTCGAGCGCGCGGCGGATGCGCCCGGTGCCGCCCGCGCGGGTATCAATGACCCGCTTCAACGGAGGCTCGCTTCAACGTTCAACTTTTTCTCGGAGAAAGCTCAAAAAGCTCCAGGGTGCCTAATCATAATTTTGGTCGCGCGCGATGGACGGGGCGAAGGCTGAGGAGGTGGAGCAGGAGCGCGAGGCGTTCCTCAAGATATGCCGGGCCATCCAGGGGTACGCGGCGGATGCGGCGGAGGAGGTGCACCGGTGGGAACGCATGTTCGAGCGCCTGCCGCCGGCGCACCAAACGCTGCTCGCCCATCACAGAGACAAGCACGTCGAGGCGTACCGGTGCGTGAGCAGGAACGACAAGTTCCTCCAAGGTATGCTCGCCACCTACATGGGTGACGACGTGCCGCCGCACCTGCGTGTGCCGCCGGCCGAGGGAACGGACGCCACCGGCAGGTCGCTTCATCGCGTCGCGCCCGCTGACGTCGAGAAGGTGCGATACGTGCTCAAGAATCTCGCGCGCGATTGGTCCGCGGAGGCGGCGGGGGAGCGAGAGCAATCGCACGGTCCGATCATCCGCGAGCTCACCGCGCGGCTCCCACCGCCCAAGCCCGACGAGGGTAAGTACCCGCCGCGCGTCTTGATCCCGGGCGCGGGGTTAGGAAGGCTCGTCATGGAGATCGCGAGGCGAGGGTACGAAGCCGAGGGCAACGAGTTCAGCTACTACATGCTGCTCACCAGCTCGTACGTCCTCAACCACGCGGAGGACGCCAACGAGTGGGTGATCCACCCTTGGGTCCACTCCAACTGTAACCACCAGAGCGACGCGCACCAGCTCGCGACGGTTCGGATCCCCGACGTCCCGGCGTGGTCGTCAGGGATGAACGAGACCGGCGGGTCCATGTCCATGTGCGCAGGAGACTTTGTCGAGTGCTACGGCGACGAACAAAACGTATCGGCCTGGGACTCCGTGTGCACGTGTTTCTTCATCGACACCGCGCACAACGTCGTGGAGTACCTCCAGGTCATCTCGCGGTGCCTGAAACCCGGCGGGACGTGGATAAACTTCGGCCCGTTGCTGTACCACTGGGCCGAGGGTGCCGGGTACGTCGGTACCGAGGAGGAGCTCTCGGTGGAGATGAGCCTGGACGACGTGTGTTTAGCGGCGAATCACGTGGGTTTGAGGATCGAGAAGAGGGAGATGAGCGAGAGCAGGTACACGTCGGACCCGTCGTCGATGCTGCAGACGGTGTACAACTGCGCGCTGCTGGTGGCGGTGAAGGTTGGGGAGTCAGAGGGGAAGGGCGGGGGCGGGCGGTAGTTCACGGCGGTTCCGCGTCTTCTTTCTGCGTAGTCTACTTATAACACTCGACTGGTGTTAAGAGCTCTTACTCCAAACCACCTCATGAGACTAAAATTGCATTCGCGCGAGTTACTTGGTCAACGCGGCGGCCATCTTCTTTTGAAACTCGGGCGTCGCGCACGTGAAGTGCGCGGTGTCGGGGATCATCTCCACCGACGCGTTCTTCAACCTCGCCGCGGTGAATTGCGTGAGTTTCTCATCGATGATGCCATCCTTCTCCGCGTAGTACAGAATCACAGGGCAGGTGATGTTCTCCACCTTGAACGGGTACTCCAGGAACTTCAGCTTCCAGTCCCCGAAGAAGCCCCAGTCGCAGACGCACGGGCAGACGGGGACGCAACAGCCGCCGACGCATCCGCCCATGAAGCACTTCACGCCGCCCGGGGTTTGCGGCGCGCCCTCCACGGTGTACTCGGTCTCGCCGGCGAGGATACCGACGCCCTTCACGGTGGGGCCGTTGTCGGGGCTGCTCCACGCCGACGCGACGTTCAGCGCGTTGGGGGACCCGGCGCTGTGCGCCATGAGGTACACCTCCGTCAACGAGAATTTGTCCACGATCGCACCGGCGTCGTCCACCACGTCGGAGTAGGAGAACTTCGACGGGGATACGTAGGAGGACTTACCGTATCCCATGCGGTCGATGGAGATGTACGCGCATCCATCGGGCGCGCCGCCTTTGAAGAACTTGGCGTTGCTCATCATGCCGTGGAAGCAGAGAAACACGTGTTTCGCGTTTGTAAGATCACCGTCGATGATGTATGCAACTTTGCGTCCATCGGGGCGGACGATGAACCCGCTGGTTTCGGATCGCGGGTCCACGCTTTCCATCGCGAGGGGGACGGGGGCAGAGGTCATCGTGGATGATGGGGGAAGGGGGTGCGGAGGGGAGTGCGACGTCGAACTCCACTTGGCGACGTGATCGTGTTCAACAACCGGATGCGTTATCACGGCGGTTTCGTCATCCTGTCTGCCAGGTGGCCAGACTGTCGCCGCGAGCTGGATGGCTCTTGAGTTTGCTCGGAGCTGACGACAGTCGTCGTCGTGGCTCTCTCGTCCCTTCGTCGTATCGCGCAGACCCCCCCGCGCGCGCAGACCCCCGCGCGCGCTCGACGCGTCCCTCTCTCTCGCCCGCATCCCCACTCCCGCGTCATGTTCTCATCATCCCCCGACTCGCTCCTCTTCCGCGCGCGACTCGCGGCGGCAGTCGCGGTATCGCAGGTTGCCGAGGCTGTATCGGTGGCGTTTCCGCGCCCCGACGCGTTCCGCTACTGGCTCGGCGTCTTCGCCGTCGCCTTCACCTTCGGCATGCTCCCCTACTGGCTTTCCATCCACTCCCTCGTCGGCCTGTGGAGGAGGCTCGGGCGCGGTCCCACCGTCGCCCTCCACACCGCCGCGGTCGTGGGCGTCGTTCGCGTCGTCGTCTCCGAGCCCACCAGGACGACGCTGATGAACACCCTCGGCGGCGACCTCGGCCCGCCGTCGTCGGCTGTGATGACCCTCGCGTTGATCCTCGCGGCTTGCTCGGTGTGGCTCAAGCTGGCGTGGTGGCGCGAGATGGACCTCGGCACCGCGTGCGGCTGGCGCGGCGAGCTCGAGCCCGTGGAGCGCGGCGGAGGCGAGCTCATCACCACCGGGGTGTACGCGTCGACTCGCCACCCCCGGTACGGCCAGCTCCTGATCGGCATGACCGCCGTGACCCTCATCTCCAACCACGGCGCCGCGTACGCCGCGCTCGCCGCCGCCGTCGTCCTCTTCACGGCGATCGCGAAGCTCGAGGACGACGAGCTCGCGGCTCGCTTCGGCGACGCGCACGAGGCTTACGTCTTCAGCGTCCCGCGGGCCTTCTTCGTGAACCCCGTGCCTTTCCTGCTCCAGATGTCCGAGGACACGAGACGGCCCATGTCGCGGCACAAACGCAAGCGAAGCGTCGGGGCGGTGGCACGACCTTCGGACGATGACGAGTACGACAAGAAGGAGACAAACGGAGGTACCGACGGAGACGACGGAGTGGAGCGAGCTTTCGCGGATGACGCCACGGAAGATGCCGTCCCGCCCGCCTCCGTGAGTACTCCGCGTACCGTACTGGGAGTACCCCATAAGCCAACGCCCGAGCCCGAGCAGGCGGCATCGTCCGTGCCCGCCAGTCCCGACCCTTGGGCGTTCACCGAGGCGGACAGCGCCGGGGCGGTGACGGAGTCGGCTGAGCTCGACGACGCCGCCGCGATGTTGCCAGACGCCGACGAGCTGTACTCGGCGATGACGAGGTCGAGGATGGCGGAGGCGGAGGGGAAGAAGAGACAGTGAGTCGCGGTGCATTCTACGATACGAGCGCGGAACGATAAGACAACGGATAAATGTTTAATACAACACGAAAGGGGCAGCCCTCCCGGGACCGCCCCGCTTTTGTTTCAGGCTTCGCCGATAATAGTAAAAAATCTTGCTTGACAGGATGCGGACTTTCTGCATCCATTGTATGTATCAGTCTTTGCCCAAGTTAGGCAATGTTCACGGAGATGGCGGAGGATCTGCTGCTCGATCCGGTTCCATGAGACGCGGCGCTGGATCTGCCGGTGACGTGCGCGCTCGAAGCCGGGGTGCTGCTTCGAGGCGTCGAGGGGTCAACGGCGGCCGCCGCGTGTTCAAAGATGAAGGGAACGACGTGCTTCAACTCCTGGCGCAGATGCTCCGCCGAGGACGTGCGGGCCGTCGGATCGTGGGCCCACCATCGACCAAACGCCGCCGCGAGCTCGGGATGGAACTCGGACACGTCTGGTCTGAGGCCGTTGAACATGGCCAGGGGTGAGGATGCACAAACCTGCCCGGGGTCGGCGACTCTGATCTCCCGACCGGCAAGCATCGACTTCATGAGCTCCCAAGCCATGATCGCGAAGGCGTACACATCGCAAACGATGTAGATGTCGTTCGGCGTCCACATTTTCTGCGGCTTTAGCATAGTCTTACCCTGGTTGAGACTGTGAACGAGCCCGGCGATGTCCGCGCGCTCTTTTGGCACGTAGCAGATGGTCCCGCCGAGGTTGCCGCTCGAGTATGACGAAAATGCAGCCGTCTTGCTCATCCCGAGGTCGCAAATCTTGACGCACAGGTTGTCCAGCTGGCCGTTCTTCATGCAGTTACACATCAGGGAATGCTGCTTGCAGGTTATCATGACGTTTTCCAGCTTAATATCGTTGTGGTAGGTCCCGGAGGTATGAATCACAGACAGCCCGTCGAGGGTCTCCCTGAAGATTTTCTCAAGCAGCTTTCCTTTCTTGCCATCCGCGGAGCCTCCAGGAATGTCAAAGAGGGCACCGGACATCGCACAGGAGTGCAGGCAGCGATAGTTGCAGTATTCCATAATCAGACTCCATCGTTTGTCCAGGTTGGTGTATCCGAGAAGGCGGACCAGGTTTCTGTGCCGCGGCATGCCTCGGAAGATGTTGATCTCGTGCTCGGCATCCTTGAGAGATTTGAGAACCTTGACCGCGACGGGCTTGCCGTTCATCTTGCCGAGGGACACCGTCGCCTCGCCGCCCGTGGCGATGGGCTCGATGATTGTCACTCTGGAGTTGGACACGGTCTTGGTACCCGACATCCAGTTGATGAAAGAGTTGGAAGTCACCGGCTCCAGGGAGAGGACAGCCGTGGAAGTTTTCGTAGTGACAGAATCGTCGGAGGTGTCCTTCAAGGGGAAGAGGTCCTCCTCCATTCGTTGCCGCTTTCTGTTCCTGTAGACTCGTGCAACGATGTAAATGATCATGACGGCTCCGAGTGTTCCAAAGACGCCGCCCAAGATGATCTTGAGCTTGCTTTTCTCCTTCTTTGGTGGATTGAGGACGTCGAGGGCAAGGTCTTGACCCTTCTTGTAGTCGAGGGAGTCGACACACTTGCCGCCGTTCTGCTCCTTGAAGGCATCGAGCATCGTGGTGATGTATCCCTTCGCGATCCACGGCTGATCGAATCCGAGGATGGTGTTGCAAGGATAGGGCAGTGCGCTGATCGCGTAAACCATCTTCATGAAGTGGTCCGAGCACGGCGAGAGTCCTCGCATGGTCAGGTTCCCGAGATACGGGTTGGTGATGGCGGTCTGGCCACCCCCGAGCATGATCCCGAAGACGTGAGGAGGGATGTTCTGCGCGGTCCATTGCCAGTTCAGAGATGTTTTGATCTCCTCAGAGCTCATGGTCGTCAAGTCTCCGTGCACCACGGATCCAAAATGAGCCCCGTTTGGCTTCATGGGGAAGAAATTAATCACGTAAGACTGCGACGAGTAGGAGTTGAGATACCACGCGTACATGTAGCACAGCGTTGGGGCCCAATCGTCGGCGTCCAGGGCGCACATCGTGGATTGATCGGATTTCCAGTTGCCCGAGGTACCGCCCTTCACGTACGTGCTGATGATTCCCTCGAGGACCTCGACGGTGTTGTACGGCACGCGGGGGCCGACGAGGCCAGCCTCCCACGCGGGCGATCCGAGCGGAGGACCCGCGAAAGGTCTGAGGACGCCCGTCTCGATGGTGTCCGAGATGCCGTCTCTGAGCGTGGCGATCGCGGCGGCGACGTCCGCGGCGGCGAACCCTCCGTCCTCGGCTGAGGCGGCGTCCCAGCCCAAGCCGGCGATGAGCTCGGCGTCGGTGGTGTTGAGCATGGCAAGCTTGATGGACAGCTTGGTGAGGCCGGGGAGCCTGGCGCCGACCAGGCTGTTGCACGCCGCCGGGATGTTGTATCCACCGTAGCTGGTGCTCTCCTTCTCGGTCACGGGCACCCAAGTCCTGGCCTTGTTGAGCGGGCCGTTGATGAGGTAGGCGAACTGCGGAGACGAGAACGGGACGCCGTGCTGCTCGCGGAGTCTCTCGTAAAAGTTGGACGACATGGGATTGCAGTCCCACTCGCTGTCCTCCTTGCAGCTCGTCGCCGCGTTCGGTGCCGCGGTGACGCGGGTAAGGGTCACGCTGTCGAAGGCGACCCAACCCGAGAAGGTGGAAGAGGTGTCGGAGGAGGTGACGGCGTCGGTCTTCACCCTGATCCTCACGCTCGTGTCTCGCGTGGTCGCCGCGGGCTCAAACGTGACGGTGAGCTCGCGCCAGTCGCCGCGGGTGTTGGCATTGCCGCCGCACGGGTTATTATCCGTGACGCTCGCGGCGGCAGAGCTCCCAGCGACGGGCAGGGCCTGGAACGGCGGCACCCCGGTGGCGTCGGTGGAAGCCGCCGAGTACTGAAAAGTCGACATCGGCGGCAGCGCCTCGACGCCAACCTCCGCGACGAGATTACCGTCGATGGAGTTCGCGGTGTAGCCGCTCGAGCCGTAGGAGCCGCATCGGATCCAGGCGCTCAGTTTGTACGTCGCGCCCGCGGCGAGCGAGGCGGTGGAGCCCAGCTGGGTGCGGAGGGTCGTGCGGTTGAAATTTTTCAACCCGCCCACGCGGAGCTCGGCGGCGAACTTGGTCGAGTCCTTCGTCGACGCGGTGTCGTTGACCAGCCTCCAGGGTAGCTTGGCCGGGTTCTTATCGACGACGTCGGCGTACGTCGGGCATCGCACGCTGGAGTCAGCCTCCGCGTCCTTGGCGGTGGCGCCCGCCGAGACGCTGCGTTTGGGGAATTGGGAATTGCAATCGTTGTTAGTTTTCAGGCAAGTCTTTGGGCCGCGGCGAACGAAGACTCGGGTCGGGGCTCACCTGCAGAAGAACCAGTTGAGTGGGACCTTGTCCCGGCCGAAGACGCGTCGATCGTCGCTGAGCGTCGCGGACTTCGCCGACAGCGCCTCGCTTCTTTCGAACCCGCCGTTGGCGAGGAGCACCTTGGCGTTGGTCGCCGCGGCGTTCATCTCGACGCATGCTGGTCGCGGGGGAGCGCACGCGCCGATGCCGCATGTCTCGCGCCTGAGGCCGGGACACTCGCCGACGCCGTCGCCGAAGTTGAGGACCGTCCCGGTGGCCGGGGAGGCGGTGTCGGTGCCGTCGCCCTGCACGAAGCACCAGGGACCGTCCTGCCAGTGGCCCGCGGAGCCCGCCTTGGACAGCGCCGGGGTCCAGCACTGCTCGGGATTCTCTCGAAGCGCGTCGGCGCTCGTGTCGTCGATGACGCGCGCGGCGGACTGGAGGTCGACGGAGAGGCGCCAGTCCGCGGTGGCGGTGGTGTTGCGGTTGAGGACGGGGCATTTAAAGCCAGCCTGGGGGAGGTGAGGGGGGAAGTCAGCGAGGGAACCCCGGCGGGAAAAAGTGGTTGGTTCTCACGGGAGTCGCCGTTGGGCGCGTCGATTGTCCGCCATTGGTGAGTCGCGGGTCCGGGTTCGGGGGGATCGGGGTCCGGCAAGGAACGTTCGGTCGGGTCGCGGGCGTGGGGCTCACCTGCATCCAGGAAACGCAGTTGTTGCCCGCGGAGGTCACCTTCTTCCCTCCGGTGTACGAGGTGCCGGGGCGGAAGTCGGCTCCATCTTGCGAGCCGCCAAGAGCCCCGAGAGCATTTCCGAGAGACCATGTCTCGCAGAAACAGCTCTCGGGGGAGCGAGGGTGCGCGGCTCGGGCGCCGATGGCGAGGCACAGGAGCAGCACGATCCGAGGAAAGGTCATCCTGGACGAGCTCCCGGGCGGATCGGTCGAACCCCGTTTCCGCGCGCGGTGGTGTGGGGGAAGAGGTCGATGAGCCCGACGCTTCGCACTTTTCGGGTTTGGATGATTTTTGGAAAATATCGAGAAATACTTTTTAGACCCCGGTTCCCGGTTCTACCGGTTCGATCGTTCTTTCCAATCCAAACTGCCTCGTCATCATTTTGAAAAGCGAATATCCGCTGAACTTTTTCATGGAGCAAACAGTGACGATCATCGCCTGACCGACCCGGGAACTTTCGTGCCAGCGGATTTCCAGAGCTTTGTGTCAAAATTGCCAATTTCGGTGATTAAAAAAGTCCAGTCCTGACCGGTCGCGAGGAGATAGGATGTCCTCACTTTGACGACATTATTCAACGCGCGGCGAGGAGGACGTAGAGCACGCGCGCCGAGAGTCGGACCGAGCACGCCGGGGCCCGCCGTCGAGACGAGAGC
>Ga0209631_10002798_pt1 | contig 20537 bp, 24 predicted proteins | sample COG_08_FD_184752 | JGI IMG/M metagenome (GOLD analysis project Ga0209631, IMG submission 184752) | Pelagic Microbial community sample from North Sea - COGITO 998_met_08 (SPAdes) (version 2) | ecosystem: Environmental > Aquatic > Marine > Neritic zone/Coastal water | place: Helgoland, sampling...
AGTGAATTACTCATGCATTTAACAGGAAATATTGATGGAGAAGACAGAACAATCATTATGAGTATCACGGGTAAAATCGATCTAAAAAAAATATCAAAACTAACAAGCGATCTCAACATGCCTGGAAGTAAAGAATTAAAAAATATTGATCAGAAAATCTAACATATGGTACTGATAAAATTTGTTATTGGAATTGGATTAGCGGCACTTACTTTATTTAGCTGTACTAATGAGAAATCATTACAAAGATATTTAGTAGATAGACAAGACGACGATTCTTTTTTGAAAATCGATATCGCTGCAAGTTTATTACAAACAGACAACAACAATCTTTCACAAGAAGAAAAGGATATTTTAAAAACCGTTAAGAAAATTAACGTAGTTGCTTATCCTATTGATGGAGAAAATACTGCAGATTATAAAGTAAAGAGACAAGAATTAAATGATATCCTCAATCAAGGGCAATATAAAATGTTAATGAAATATGGGGCTAACAAGCAAGGAGCAACGCTTAAATACTTGGGAGAAGAAGATGCTATAGATGAAATCATAGTATTTGCTAGTGACGATGAGAAAGGATTTGTATTGTTTAGATTGTTGGGTGATAAAATGGAACCAGCAAAAATGATGAACTTGATGAGCGCCATCGAAAAAGGAGACCTTGATGTTTCGAAATTAGAATCGTTAGGGAATATATTCCAAGATAACCAATCACCTTTAGAGCTTAATTTAGAACTATAATTTAATAAAAAAAAGCCTTGTTTATTTCTGATTTTGAATATTAGTCACAACGTGTTTGTGTATGATTTCGTTGCGTGGGTTAGCAACAAATTTAGCAAATACAAACCGAATAGAAAATCCGTGAGGATTTTCGCAAGTAGACTTTGACTAGCAACGGTTAGTATATGGCAAGTAGGGCAGTAGAAAGTAATTCACTTTCAGATTTGCTCTGAACCAAATTTTTATATTTTGTTTTTAACTTATTCATCTTAAAAGCCAAATTAAAAATTTGGTGGTGTTTGTAAATAGCACTTAACTTTTGTGAATCACCGAACGCCCTATTTGATATATACAGTGTTACCAACAGTTTTTCTTTCTTTCGTTAATTAGTTTGTTTTTTTCTGCAAGAACATTCGTGATGCTCATTAATGTAATTAATTGACTCTCTACTTAGTTCTTGTAAAGCTGTAATATTGATATCAGAGAGTCTTTTCACATAAATACAGGCTTTACCCATTTTAAATTTACCAAGTTCAGCCAACAACAATTTACTTCTTTCCGTATCAGAATAAACGTAGAGCGAGAACGCTGCTCTTCTCGGTGAAAAACCAAGAACAGGTGCATTGCCTTCGTGTCCGCTAGCATATTTGTAATGGTAGTTGCCGAATCCGATAATTGTCGGCCCCCACATTTTAGGTTCAGCACTAGACCATTCCTGCATCAATTCGATCAAACGAAAACTGTCAGCTTTTTTCTGTTCGTTATCAACGTATGAGTTTATGAAATCTGTTACGTTTTCTCCTGTGTAAGTTGTCTTTGTTTTTGCCATTATTTCGATTAGGATTATTGCCTTAAAATCTTTTCGATCTTTCTACCTTTTGCCAATTCATCAATTAGCTTTTCCATTTGTCTGCATTGTTTATACAATTCAAATTCATCTTCTATTTCTTCAATTCGATAACCACAAACAACTCCTTTAATCATGTATGCATTGGAATGGATTTTTGCTTCCTCAAAAAACATTCTAAACGTTACTTTCTCTTCGATAAGTGATTGTAATTTATTTTCGTCAAAACCAGTAAACCATTCTATTACTTGATGGAACTCTTCTTTTGTTCTACCATGTTTTTCCAATCTATTCCAGTAAAGAGGGTAAATGGATGCAAATATCATATTAGCGACTTTTTCATTTTTTTCGGCTGTAACTTTCATTTTTATATGATTTTGAATCGATTTGTGGTAACGGTTTTGTGTATGGTTTGTTGCGTGAATTTAGCGATAAACTCCACAAGTACAAAACGACGAGGAAATTCCACAGGAATTGCCAATGTAAGCCTTTACTAGAAATGAACTATACATATTGTTGTAACCAGTACATTTTCCTAACTATATTTTTGTGGTAAGTATTGTTATTAGAAGAACAAAAAAATAGTAACAATTTAAGATTTTAAACAATTCCGCATATTATAGATATGACCAAGTATAATTGAAATTGAGAATACAAACATTCCATATTCAAAAATTTCAGCGCGTTCTTCTAATAATATGGATATTACAAAACCTACAAAAGCGACATATAGAAAAATACTATTTCCTTCTGTGAATTTTCTATTAGTAGCTCTATATATAGAAATGAATGCTATTATAATAAATAGAAAAGCAATTATTGGATTACTCAAAAACCCAATTCCTAACGTAAGTAAAGTAGGTACTGCAAGACAATAAATTATGCAAAGAAAAGCACTTATAACTCCTAATTTATCTGCCCAATGTATTTTTTTTATTTCTATCATTTGTTTTTTGTTTGTATAACTTAATACGCATAAGCTCTTTCAACTGGCCAATCATCCTCAAAACGGTCTTCTTCTAAATTAATAGATGTAAGTTCTGACTCTGATAATAGACAAGCATTGAGTTCTTTTCTAATTTGTGGTTCGTCCAAATTTTGACCTATAAAAACAATTTCATTTTTTCGGTCTCCAAAGGCAACGTCCCAGTCACTTTCAATATGTGCTTGGTTTTCTACAAAAGCCATCTGCTGGATGCGTTTTTCAAAAGGCATACTACTCCACCAAACACCAGCGCTGTCTGAGCGAAGTGAGCCACCAGCTTGACCCCAAATTAAAGCTTGGTCTGGTCTTGATGCCAACCAAAACAGTCCTTTACTTCTTAGTATGTTTTGAGGAAATTGGTGTTGTGTATAATTCCAAAAACGTTCTGGATGAAATGGTCTCTTAGTTCTAAAAACGAAAGAACCAATACCATATTCCTCAGTTTCTGGTGTGTGCTCGCTCTTTTTTAATTCTTCAATCCAACCAGCACTTTCTTCAGCTTCTTCAAAATTGAATAAACCGGTATTAAGAATCTCCTTTGGATTAACTTTACTAAAAGACGACTCAATAATTTTTGCACCAGGATTTAGCTTATGTATTACTGATTTTAAGATCCCTAAATGTTCTTTAGAAACTAAATCGGTTTTGTTTAAAACAATAACATTACAAAACTCTATCTGGTCAGTTATGAGATTAACTATTGTTCTAAAATCATTTTCTATATCAGAAAGTTTGCGGTCAATTAACCGTTCTGGGCTACCAAAATCCTTAAAAAAGTTGAAAGCGTCAACAACTGTTACCATAGTATCAACATAACTAAACCTAGATAAATCAATATTGTTTTCTTCATCGATAAAAGAAAAGGTTTGTGCAACAGGTATAGGCTCACTGATTCCTGTACTTTCGATGAGTAAATAATCGAAACGATTTTCCTTGGAAAGTCGTTCAACTTCTATCATTAAATCCTCACGTAATGTACAGCAGATGCATCCATTGCTCATTTCTACAAGGGTTTCTTCGGTACGCGATAGTACATTTTCATTTTTTACTAAATCCGCATCGATATTGACTTCACTCATATCATTCACAATAACGGCAACTTTTAAGCCCTCCTTATTATGCAAAATATGGTTGAGTAATGTTGTTTTTCCTGCGCCTAAAAAACCGCTTAAAACTGTTACGGGAAGTTTGTTTATGTTATTCATTATTTCTTAAAATAGTTTTGTTAATGCAACAAAGTTGCGAAACTAAAAAATAAAATTTGTAATTGCAACATAGTTGCATTAATTTTGTGTTTATGGGAATTGTCAGAAAAACTAAAGGGGTAAATTTAGTACTCCAAATTTTTGAAGATAAGAAGGAAGCTAAATCAGTAGTGAATCTTATAGAACTTTTAAAGGATAAGATGAATAAAACTACTGTGTATCGTATTTTAGATAGACTTGAACTGGATGGTACTATTCATTCTTTTAACGGAAAGGATGGATTAAAATGGTATGCTAAATGTGAGGGATGCTCTGCTAATCATCATTTAGACAAGCATCCACATTTTCAATGTACAGAATGCGATAAGGTTGAGTGTTTATCTGTAGAAATTAAAATTCCTACCATAAAAAATCATAAAGTGGATTCTACAAACATTCTCTTAATGGGACAATGTGAAGATTGTTCTGTTTGAGTATTGGTTACAACGTCTTCGTATATGGAATGTAGCAGATTAAATAGCTATACATTTCCGATGGACGAAAGATAATAAAAAAGCGCAAACCGAATGGCATGCGCTAATTCTGCTATTTTTTATACACGTTGTTAGGCATTGGCTTTTCTAACGCGAGTAGTATTGAATTTTTTGTTTAAATAATTTATTAAAATTCTAAATCTACAACTAAGTCAAACTCGTCATAAATGGCCTTGTCTTTTAATCCGTCAAAGAAACTTGTAGAGCCATATCTTACATCGAATTTTGTTCTATCTATTTTTAGTGATGCATTTGCTTTGTTCCCAAAAACTGATAGATCAAACGAAATGGATTCAGTCTTTCCTTTAATAGTGATGTCTCCAGTGACTTTATATGAGTTTTTACCCGTTGATTTAACTTTAGTAAAGCTAAGTGAAGCTGAAGGAAACTTTGTAACTCCAAAGAAATCATCAGATTTTAAATGCCCTTCTAATTTTCCTTTGTACTCACCTTCTAAATCGGTTACTAAAATTGTGGTCATATCTATTTCAAAACTTCCACCAGTTAATATGTCTTTGTCAAAATTTAGATGACCAGATGTAATTGAGATGATACCTTCATGAGAACCAGTTACTTTATAACCTTTCCATACCACTTTACTATTGTCTACTTTAATGTCTTTTTTATCTCCCTCTAATGTTGTGAAAGAAAATGTCATAAATGCTACCATTACTACTGTAGCTATGTTTTTAATTGAATTTTTCATTTTTGTTAATTTTAAATTATTAGTGGTTTAAATTATGCTCCGTAGTAAAATTTTTCTTTTATTATTTTTCCGTCTTTCCAGTCTTGTACAGCAACTTGAGTGTAATTTTTAACGCCCCAATCTTTATGTGTATAATCAAAATGCCACTCTACCATAGTTGTGTGTTCTCCAACGCTAACTTTTAAGGGCTGAGCACCTCTAAATTCTGTAATGGCTCCAAAAAAATCTTCTTCTCTTTGTCTGTTTGCTGCTTTTCCTTCTACAGCCGGATTGTCATTTTCTTGCATTACGACATCGTCATGATAAAATTGATCAAAAGCTTCTAAAGCTTTTCCTTCAAGTATCATGTCATTAACTGTGCTAATTTTTTCTAATAATGTATTCATCTTTTTTTTGTTTTAAATATTATGGTACAAATATCCAAAACAATAGAATCTCAGAAAATGAAGTAGATTATGAAATAATGTTAATCTAGATTAACATCTATTGATTTTGTATGATTTGGCTTTTAATTTTACTTAAAAACTCTTTGGTAACACCTAAATATGAAGCAATCATATATTGAGGGACACGCTGATCAATTAGCGGATTTGATTTTTTAAAAATTTGGTAACGTTCTTTAGCACTAAGACTAAAATTTCTAATAATACGTTTTTGTGAAGCGACAAAAGCACGTTCTATAATCTTCCTAAAAAGACGTTCGAGTTTGGGTATTTCTTTATACAACTCTTCTAGGTTATCGTAGGTGAATTGAATAAGTTGAGTACTTTCTATACACTGAACGTTAAAGTCTGCAGATGTCTGAGTAATAAAACTTCCTAAATCTGATGTCCACCAATCTTCAATAGAGAACATAACTATATGTTCTTGGCCTTCTTTATCCACATAAAATGTTTTTGTACATCCCGAAATAATGAAATTGGCACTTTTGCAGACATCTCCTTGTTGAACTATATACTGGTCTTTAAGATAATTTCTATGAACTATCTTCGAAAACAAAATGGTTTCCTCTTCAGTAGTTAAGTTGATGAATTTATTTATGTATTCTATTAAGGGTTGATTATTCATTGGTATTTTCAGCTTATGCCTAACGTATGGATAAAGACAATTGTCTTTATTCCCATTATGTTTATTCCTACGAATCTAGTGGAATTTTATTCGAATTAAAAGTGATTCTAGCTACGAGCTGAATAATTATTTATTCAACCTTACCTGGTTCTAGTTTCCCAAAATTATCTTTGGGATTGAGCCAGAGATTTTTTTCTGAAATAACATACTTTTTCTTCTCCTTTTTTTCTGTTGCAAGTGGAACTAGTATAATTTTATTTAATATGAGATTTTTAAGATATCGTATCACTTATTATATTTTTTATTTACGGCGGTAATACTTTTTTAAACAAATGTTTAAAGTATTGGAATTCCGTTTGAAATTGTTGAGATTGGAGCAATACCATAAACTTCTTTTGTGAAATTCACAAGATTAGGATGGTTCTCAATACCTTGCCAAAATTCAGATTTCAAATAATAATTGATTGCCTCCTTACTTTTAAAATGGTATACTCCCCCAAATACTCCAGTATCAGTATTTCCAATAAAGGATTTTCCTATAAAACCTTTAATTTTTTCAGATGTAAAATTTGGTGCCACATCTACTCCTAATTGATAGTGCTGATCAAGAGTCATATCCTTTAAGTTATACTTTACAACAAGTAAATGCATGCCCGCTGCATCATCAGGATTAGATGATGTTTTTCGATTTGCCCATATACCGTTTGATTTATTTGAAAATGATGGAACAGCATAAATATCTTTGGTAAAGTTTACTAAATTTGGATGTGCCTCAATTCCTAGCCAAAATTCTGAAGTTATGTATCTTTCAGCAGCTTCTTTAGAGTTAAACTGGTAAGCGCCGCCATAAACTCCAGTATCAGTATTTCCAATAAATGATTTACCGATGAGCCCTTGAATTTTTTCTGGTGTAAAATTTGGTGCTACATTTGCTCCAAGTGCAGAATGTTCTTCAACACTCATTTCTTTGAGCTTATAGTTAACAATTAACATATGAGGAGTTGACGGATTTTTTTGTAAACTTCCGTTTTGAGAGGCTTCAATCATTGAAGCATTAGCTTCACTTTCAGATTTCTTTTTATTATTACATGCTACAAATAAACTTGTTGTTATTAAAAATATAATTAGTTTTTTCATTTTTTTAGTTTTGGTTAACGAGAATTATTCATAAAATTAAGGTTTAAAATAAATAAATTTTTTTAAACAATTATTATTGGGAATAAAAAATGGAGCCAAAGGGAGTGAAGTCGAACTATTTTGGGGAGGATTTGGAAAAATTGCAGAAATTTAAACACACAATGTTCCGGATCTGAAGCTTAGGGAGGATTTCGTTGGTTAAGTCTATGATTTATATCCATTGTTGGTAAACGTTTTTTTTGGGCGGTCACTTTTACTTGTCCATAATTTAGAATTTATATTTATAATTTTTAAAAACTTGATTCAAATAATTCCATCAGGTCACTTACGCCCAAAGTGAACCATAATATCAAGATGATTAAAATCACTTTCATAATGATTGGAAACTTAATGCTATATTTTACTTTAAGATACGTGCTAAATGGTGGAAGATATACTGTGGAAAGTAAAACATATATCAATCCAGGTACCGGATGAATAAGAAAAATGTTTAGCACACCGATAGAAAAAAATATTATGCAAAAAATCCAACTATATGTGTTCCAAAGTTCTGTTTTATTATGAGACAGGTTCTTCACTATTTTCTTGTTTTAAATTTGCACCAACTATGTCTTGAGCATCAATGGTAAATAAAATGATAAATAAATACTAGGAGTACATATTTTATCCTAATCATTTTAATTTCTTATTAAACCCTGTCCTTCAATCCATGGTGCTCCAGCGTTATTCAAAGCACTTTCAAGCTCCGGAAGTGTAGAATTTACAATAGGAAATAGCTTTGTTTTTACTTTTTTAAGTTGACTTTGAACACGACTTAATAAAGCTTTATGTTCATCTGTTGGTCCATAGGTAGTCCCTAATGCTGTCCAACCTAAAGAATTCCCATCACTTGCTGTCGGATTTGTTCGTGACCCAATTTCATCTTTTATAGGATCTCCGTGAAGTTCTTTATCAATATCTAATAAGGCAATTTTAACATCATTTAATTGCTTAAATAATACATCAGAGGGAGACGTTGCCTTGTTTAGTGCTCTTAACATGGCATCAATAATCTGTTGACTTCGTGATAATTCAATGTTTGTTGAAGTTAAATCTTGTTGAAATGCAAAAGCAGCATCTCTAAAGGCATCTATTTCTTTGTAGGATTTTCTAGGTAAAGCACCATCAAACAACGGTTCAACACTAAATGATTCTGGTTCTTGTAACACTATATTAACACCATTTACTCGTTTAACCAAAGTAACCGTATAAGTTCCTGGTGTTACCATGACTCCTCCTCCTCTAAAACCACGACGACCCCCCGGAGTCTTTAATCGTTCTCCGCTTTTATTTGGATAGTTTAATTGCCAATTTACTCTGTTAAAACCCTTTTTATTTGTGCCTTGTACTGTATTTACTACGTCACCATTTGAGTCTTTAATAATTAATACCACTGAAGGACCATCTTCTCTGTTTTCCTGCTCTAGGACATCCCAACCTGGGAACTTAGCATCACCTTTTTTCTCATTTGATTTTCTAATATCTCTTTTAGATTTGATCTTATCTGCCATATAATAAGTGAAATTAGCACCAAATGGAGGGTTTTTCCCAATCCATTCTGCATCACCTTGACTACCAACTCTACTGTGTTGGCGATACCAATGTGCTGTTTTTATGGGAAACAAGGTGGCAGGATTTGACATCATACTTTTATTAAAGTTACGTAATGGCGTAATATCATCTAGTATAAAAATACCTCTACCGAATGAACCAGCCACTAAATCATTTTCACGTCGTTGTATCGTAATATCTCGTATTGGAATCGTTGGCATTCCACCTTCTAATTCAACCCAGTTTTTACCACCATTTGATGTGAAGTATACGCCAAATTCAGTAGCAGCGAATAAAAGATCTTTTTTAACGTGATCCTGCACTAATCTCCAAATTAAGAGTTTACTTGGTAAATCTCCATTCATCAAACTCCAAGTTCGTCCCTTATCATTACTTTTTATAATGTACGGATTGTAGTCACCATTTTTATGATTATCTAATGCAGCATATACAATATTGGCATCGAAAAGATCTGCACGAACATCATTTACAAATGGCGTAGAAGGCAATCCCTTTATTGAACTTAAAGAAATTTTTCTCCAATTTGCACCTCCATCTTCTGTTATTTGAATTAAACCATCATCTGTTCCTGCATAAATAAGTCCTTCTTGCTTTGGTGATTCTGCCAATGAAGTAATGGTATTATAGTTTGACATTGCTTTTAAATCCCAAGCATTATCCCAACTTTGTGATGTACCATAATATGGAAACGTCATTCTGTCTTGATTTAATGTTAGATCACCAGAAATAGGCTCCCAAGCATCACCTCTATCTTCTGATTTCCAGACACGTTGAGACGCAAAATAGAGTCGCTTAGGATTATGCGTACTAACTACAATTGGAGCATCCCAATTAAATCGCTCGTGAGGATCGTCCTCTCTCGCTTGTGGTTGAATATAAACAGTTTCTCTTGTTTTATGATCTATTCTCCATAAAGCACCTTGCTGAAACTCACCATAGCTGATGTCTGGATTCCCTGGCTCTGTTGCAGTTTGCGCACCATCTGCACCGAGTGTTTTCCACCAATCTGCACTTGCAATACCGTCTGAACTAATCGTTCTTGACGGACCACTGTGAGATCCATTATCCTGTGTGCCTCCATAAACATTATAGAATGGCATAGCATCATCTACTGCAATTTTGAAGTATTGTGTAATTGGTAAATTTCTAACATATTTCCAGCTATTTGTACCATCAAAACTTTCATATAAACCTCCATCAGTTCCAATTAACAGATAATTAGGGTCAGATTTTTTAAATACCAATGCATGGCTATCACTATGCTGATTTGATCTACTCATTCTTGTGAAGGTTTTTCCGTGATCTTTTGATATTAGTGCACTATTATTCATAAAAAATAGTGTTCCTTCATAATGTGGTGACGCGATTATTTCTTGATAGTAATGTGGGCCTGTTCCTCCAGAGACAGCATCAGATTGTTTTGTCCATGATTCACCTCCATTAGAAGTCATAAACACACCACCTTTTGTTCTATCTAACTCAATTACAGCATAAAGTACATCTGAATTAAAAGGAGACATTGCTAATCCTATTTTACCAAGATTTGAACTAGGAATACCGCTTTTTAGCTCTTTCCATGTTTCCCCTCCATCAATACTTTTATGAAGTCCTGAGCCTGGTCCACCTCCAAGATAACCAGCTACCGTCCTGTGTCGTTGCCATGTTGCTGCATATAGTACATCTGGATTGGTTGGATCTATAAGCATATCTGTTGCACCAACCCATTCTGAATCTCCTAAAGTACGCTTCCATGTTTTTCCGCCATCTTTAGTTTTAAAAATACCACGCTCGCCTCCTTTACTCCAGAGTGGACCTTGGGACGCTGCCCAAACCACATCTGAATTTTCTGGGTGAATAATGATCTTTGAAAGATGCTCAGAATTTTCTAATCCCATATTTTTCCATGACTTTCCGTCGTCATGACTTACATAAATACCATCACCAAAACCTACGTGGCGACCACCTACATTTTCACCTGTTCCCAACCAAATAGTGCTTGGTGTATTAGGGTCTATCGTGATACATCCTGTAGAATATACTTTTTGATTATCAAAAATTGATTTCCAAGTTGTTCCAGAATTCATTGTTTTCCAGACACCACCAGAACCTACGGCAACATACCATATATTTTCGTTTTCTGGATGAATAGCAATATCAGCAATTCTACCAGAGGTCATTGCAGGGCCAATATTTCTAAATTTTAGTCCACTAAAAGGGTTTTTAGCTTTTTTTTGGGCATTTAAATTAAAAGTTATACTACATGCGAATGCACAAAGTGCAACAATTTTGAGAATTTTTTTCATGTTTTTGATTCGTTTAAAGTCGGATACTTATTCTAAAGACTGAATAAAAATAAAGTAATTTAAAATTATTAAAAAAAAATATTTCTAAAAATTTTATTAAGTATTTTTCCTTTTCTTTATCAAAGCTAACGAGTTCCTGTATAAATTCGTTACTATTTATTCGTGTTAAATTTAGCAAATTGATCACAGGTATAAAACCCAATAGGACTTTCGTAATTAGGTTATTATTAGTAATGAATTATTATCGTTATTGTAAGTGTTTTATGCTTGTGAATTATCGATAATTGCTACAATTCTCAATGGTGCCCCACTTCCTTCTTTAATTTTCATTGGTAGTGCAATTATTTCAAATCTAATACTTGGTAATTGATTTAAGTTAGTTAAATTCTCGAAGACAGGAATGTTTTGAGATAGTAATATAACATGACTTTCAAAATATTCAGATTGACCATAATCAATACTTGGTGTATCAATTCCAATTGCATTTATATCTCGTTGTTCAACTAACCATTTTGCCGCTTTTTTAGACAGCCCAGGAAAATGTAGTTTTTTAACTGCATCTTCTCCACGTTCGTCCGTTCCCATGTATTTAATTTTATCGGGATAGTATTTTGAAAACCCTGTTTCTAATAAAATAATACTTCCATTTGGAATTTTGATTCTCTCACTATTTTCCCACTCTAATAAATCATCAATTTTTATTAAGTAGTCTGGATTATTATGTGTTTTTGAGGAAACATCAATTTTGATTGCTGGTCCGATTATTTTTTCTAGTGGAATTTCATCAACTGTTTGGCCTTTTTCTGCAAAATGAATAGGCGCATCTATATGGGTTCCACCATGTTCAGCAGTACTAAAATTATTTGCACAATAATAAAACCCTTTATCTGTCTCCCCTTTAAAAACAGTGTCTAACTCGAATTCTTTTGCTGTAACCCAATATACCGTCTCGTCGGAATAGGCGTGGGATAAATCTATAAGTTTATCGTCTGATGTATTACTTTGAATTGATTGATTAGAATCTGATGAAGTGGCCTGTTTTTCACTACATGACAATAATGAAAGAAGGAATAATAGAATTGAAAAACGTCTCTTTTTCATTTATGTAATTTTTAATTTCTACATGCTTTATAGCCATTGTTGGCAACAGTTTTTATTTTTTAATATCCGATGTGTTTTTTGACTTCAATTTTCTTTTTCGTACAAGTAAGTTCTGGTCTGTATCCTCCTTCAACATAATGTTCTGAACATATCGCGTCATTTAAAGAGTAGACACAAACTTTAAAAGTTCCTTCACCCTTATTTTCAAATCCGAAAGAAACTATTTTATGATTTTCTAAGTCGTCTGAATTCATTGCCTCAATATTCCCATTTGCTTGAAATTCAATTTTTATTATACCAGCCTTATCAAGAACTTCAAGATTAACTATTACATCATCTCCTTTTCCCAATTTAAGAGTTCTGTTGTCACTTGAACACCCCGTTAAAATTGAAATTGTTAGTATCAAGAAAAGTTGTTTAAGCATATTTATTTTTTCTAATTGTTGCCAACGGTCTCGTATAACCGTCAGTTATGGATTTAAAGTTACTGTTTTTCGGTTAAGTATTGACGCTTGCAATTCCGAGTGGATTCGGACGTAGTCGAATCCGCCGGAATTGCGGTTATACATTGTTGTAGCTAGTTGTATTAACATTAATGTTTATCTTGTTTAAGAACAGTAATAGGAGTTCCTTCGACTCCAGCATAAAACACAATTATTTCTGCAGGAACCGTTCCTGAATTTTCCCCATAATGCCACGAATTAACAAGTTCAACAATTGGATCGCCTGCCTTAAGGTTTAAGGTGTCATTATCTTTACTAATTACTCTTAAACTACCTTTTAATAAAACACCAGCATTAATTTCTGGATGTTTATGCAAGGGTAATTTTGTTTCAGGAGGAATAATTATTTTTAAAATAGTTATTTCTGGTTTACCATCAAGATATTTTGGGAGTGCTTTTCCATTCCAACTCTGAGTTGTTTTGGCTAATGTAGTAACTTCAATTTGAGAAATTTTGTTTGATTTACAACCAATTAAACAAATTATTACAAAACAGAAATGGACAATTGTTTTTTTCATGACAATTAATAATTTAATAAGAAAGTGATTCCTTTTTAAAATTAGATACAACGGTCTCGTATAACCGTCAGTTACGGGTTTTAGGTTACCGTTTTTCGATTAAGCACTAACGCTCGCAATTCCGAGTGGATTCGGACGTAGTCGAATCCGCCATAATTGTGGTTATACATTGTTGTAGCTAGTTTATTATTCTTTCAACTCGTTAAATAGCGCTTCTCCATTAAATTCAACTTTTGAAATATGTCTAACACTATTATTCCAATCGAGTGGTGTCCAATACTTAGGATATTTTACGGTAATAGAATTTCCTATTAGCTTTTCTCTCAGATTATTTAATGCCAATCCATTTTCCAGTCCTCTATTGATATAAAATCGACGTCCACTATTCTCCATCACGAAAACAATATCATTTCCTTTATTACTATAAATTTTAGATACAATTCCATTTTCAGCGATTGCTTTACTTTCAGACACTATAGGTACAGGTCTGAAAATCAATATGGCAATAATCAAAAAGATAGAAAGGGAAATAATCAGAAAATATTTAGTTATTTTTTTCATAATTTGATTTTTTATATTATTGCCAACGTTTTGTATATGGACAGTAGGGCAGGTTTGAAGCACTTCACTTTCGGATTACCACTTAGCCAAAACAAACGTTTTACTTTTAATTTTCTTTTTGTTAAACGTCAAAACTTTGTTTTGGCGTTGCCTGCTCAAATAACAGGACTTCAATTTGTCGCTAATTGCCCTATTGGCTATACACCTTTTTGGCAACTGGCTTTTTTAGTTAGTATTATTAAAGATCAATCGGGTCTTTCAGGAATATAAACAACATCAACTTCTATATTATTTCCATATGTTATTACTATTGAACATAATACAGAAACACTTTCCCCATTTTGGGTAGCAGGTTTCATCACAGGTGTTTTTCTAAGCAATCTTAAGATTTCTGCCTGAACAGTTACTTCTGAATCCCTCACTTTCATACCAGTTAAATTTCCTTTTTCGTTGATTATAAAAAATGCTTCTACCTGTTTTGGCTCTGAAAGATTTAAATCTTTAGATACACTCAAGTTAAACTCTCGCTTAATAAATGCCGATACTTTTTCATTAAAACATTCTCTTGTTTCTTCTATTGAGAGATCTTCACAACCATTATACACGGGGGCAAGTTCTACATCTTTTAATATCATACTATTGTCAGTAGTATAAGTTGCTAAACCGTCATCATGCGACACAATGTTACATAAACTTAATAAAGCTTGTTCTTCAACTTCTGTCATATTTCCTTGTGCCATCACTTGTTCCTGAACAGCATTTATTTTCGTTATTAAATCACTTTCTGTGTTCTTTAACGAGTTGGATTCTTCCTTACAAGAAATGCATAATAGAACAGTGAAAATGGTTGAGAGGATCATTAGATTTTGGAATTCAAATTTTGTTTTCCTGTGAAATTTGTATTTCATAAGTTTTGATTTTATTGCTTGTTGCCAACGATTATTGCAAAAGTGTTGTTTTACTAAAATAGTTAAAATGTGGGAGAGGGCTTGAACGGGGTGGTGAGGGTTACTGTTTGCACCTTGTTAGCAACAGTTACTATTTGATGGACAACACGGTTCTTCGTTCAATTTAGATAGTTTAACTTTTTGTTTTTTGACTGGAATTTCACATTTGTCTTTTGCCAAACAATCGGTTTGTTTTGAAGCCAGAAAAAAACGGTCTCTGTAAAAATCAAGTCCAAATTTTTGAATAGTATCTCCCTGATATTCAACTTCGATTTCTAAATCCTCAATTCCTAAAATACTTTCTGAAAGATTAATGATATCTAATAACTTTTCTGGATGTAATCTGTGATCATAGTCATTTGCATTCCATAGTTGGAAATTTACGACCTTCTCGTTTCTTACAGTTCCACCACAGTCAATAAAATCTTTAGTGATTTGCCCAACTTCGGTAACATGAAAGTGATTAGGTACTAATTCGCCATTTGGTAATTCGAAACTAATGGTTTCTAAATTTTCTAAAACTGATTTAATCTCTGATAGTTTCATGATTTTATTCTTTTATTGTGTTTATATAATTAATGTTTAATTCATCAAATTATTTTAGAACATTAGTTTTTATTGTTGCTAACGGTTAGTATATGAAAAGTAGGCGATTACGAAGCAAGAAACTTTTGGTTAAGCAATTAGTTTGATACGAGCCAATAGCCATGAATTTACTACTATTTCGCCTATTTTTTTATATACATTGTTATGCACTTTTATTCTTTATCTCAATCCATTTATGTCATATCGTGACACAAAATTCCAAACCAATTCAGATGTGTTCTGACCTTGAAAAGTTGCGCTAAACCAAACATGGTCTCCACCAATATATTTGTAATGCTCAACAGAAACTGAGCTATCTCCCTGATCATAAACATAATGTTCAATATTATTGTCACTTGTTTCGGTTGGGGTAAAAACTGTATTATTAAAATTAATCCAATGGTCCAACGTACTTTGGGCAGAGTTATAGTCACTACTCCCATTGTAGGGGAGAACGCCATCAGAAGTTCCATGAAGATGTATTACCGGCATAGGATGACTGGTAGGTCCAGTACAATCTAACATAACTCCCGAAACAGATGCTACCGCAGCAATTAAATCACTTTTATAGTTCGCAAGTCCATACGCCATCATGCCTCCGTTTGAGTATCCAGCAGCATAAATTCTCTCCATATTTACATTATACTGAGATGAGATTTCAGTTATCATGGATTCAATAAATCCAAAATCATCAGCATTACTTTTATTGTCTGGTCCTAATGGACAAGCATTCCAATGAGATAAACCATCTAAACAACTACCTTGAGGATAGATTAAAATAAAATTGTCAGCTTCTGCCAATGAGCGCATATCTGCTTCTTGCATATAATCACTAGCATTACCACCAAACCCATGAAAATTCAGCATTAGTGGAACAGGAGATGTTCCGTCATAAGAGTTTGGTATATACAATACATATTCTCTGTTGAGACCGTCATGAACTATAGTCTGTGCATTAGTATTTGAGTAACATTCCTCTGGATTTTTATTATCATCTTTATTACAACTGCTTAGAATTAACAATAAAATAGTAAATAGTAAAATTGCTTTTTTCATTATACAGTTTCTTTAATTTTTTTTAACGCCTATTTCTTTTTGTTATTGTTCATAACGGAATTGTGTATGGTTAGTTGCGTGGTTAAGCAACTAAATTAGTAAACAAATACGAACCTGAGAAAATTCCGAAGGAATTTTCCAAATAGTCACTTGCCAAAGCAATGAATTATACACGGTGTTAGCCAAAGTAATTAATCATTCTTGATATTATCTTTAAGTTGAATTATTTTTAGAATTTCATCAGATATCAATTTTGATTCGCTTTTTAACATCATATGACCACTTTTTTCAGCAATAATCCTTTTACCTTTTGAAGATAATTTGGAAATTTCAATTTGTAAACTATCCCAATACTCTTGAGCTTCTTTTTGAATCTGCACCCCAGCATTTGGAGCAAAATTCTTTCCATTCTGACCTGCTGATATTATGGTGAGAGGAATTTCCCACTGTGTATTAGGAATATTTAAATTGGATGATTCTTCCTTCATTTCATTATCTAAAAATTCCAGTTCATCATAAAATCCTCCAGATTTTATGCTTTTATAAATTAGTTGATCTCGATCTCCAATATAAAGTCTGAAAAGCCCTGTTTCATTCATGAGTTTTAAAAGCCAATTAGGTGGAAGTGTCGGCCCCATGTACTTTCTTAAATTTTCGGGTACTCTAATATCTTGTTCTGGATGTGAGGGATCAATAAAAACTACACCTAAAATATCATCTTGATTTTTTTCAATAAATGGTCTAAGGAATATGCCTGCAGCTGAATGACCCACAATAACATATGGCTTTTTAAAACCACCATTGTTTAAAAGAGTTTCTAAATCTGTACTGATGTTTTTAGGATTCTTTTCTAACAACCCACGCTCGCTCCATAATAGACCAGCTCGGTCATATGTTAGTGTTGTGGTATGTTTCGAAATATTTGCTACAATACTTTCCCATATTCTATGATCAGCAGGAGATCCAGCTTCAAAAATTACTGTCAGATCACCTTTTCCCTCCTTTTCAAAATATAATTTGTGACCACCAACGTCAAGAAAGTTACCAGTTCTTTCTTCTAGAAAATGTTTTGAACCGTTTCTTGCAATATTTTCATATATGATTCCAATTACTAAGAGCACGCTTAACACAATAAGTATTCCTTTAGTTAATAGAATTAAAATTCTTTTAATTTTTTTCATGAAGTTTATTTTGGCTAACGTTCGGCTAAACTGCGTTTTAATGGAGTTTAGGTTTTGTTGTGCATAGTTGATTTAGTAACTAAATAATTTCCTATTATTAAAGCATCCAATCCAAGGTTCATAAATGTTTGTATAGCTTGTTCAGGGTTGCATATAATTGGTTGATCTTTACCATTGAAAGACGTATTTAATAGTACTGGGTGTCCTGATTTTTGACTGAATTTATTGAGAAGACTATGGAATATTGGATTTGTTTCTGGACAAACAGTTTGAATACGACAGGTTTCGAAGTGATTAATTGCTCTGAGGTCTTGGGCTTTCCCTCCTTTGATTTTAACAACGAATTGCATAAAGGGTGATTCCTGAGAAATATCAAAGTATTCAGAAGCGCACTCTTTGGGGATAGAGGCTGCAAATGGGCGGTACTTTTCACGATTCTTTATTGAAATATTCAACGTGTCTTTCATCCCCTGATTAATTGGAGAGGCAAGAATACTTCGATTGCCAAGCGCACGTGCTCCGTACTCCATTCTTCCTTGAAACCATGCAACAACTTTATTTGACGCCAGTAAATTGGCTGCTTCTTCCACGATGTCATCCGACTTGTTAAATATAATTTGATCCTCAAACTTTTTCAGCTCATTCAAATATGAGGCACCTGTATATTCTGTTCCTGAGAAACCAAGAACTATTGGCTTGATGTCTATTTTTTCTTGATTGATTTGAGATGAATAATACAAAGCTGCACCAAGAGAAATTCCATTGTCTCCCGGGACAGGTGGTATGAATACTTTTTCGAAAAGATTGCTATCAAGTATTCTACCATTCGCCATGCTGTTTTGGAAGACCCCACCACTGAGGCATAAGTTCTTGCAGCTAGTTTTTTCCTTGAGCCTAATGACCATTTTTAAAAGTTGAACTTCCAAAGCACTTTGAATTGACGCAGCAACATTAAAATGAATGGATGTCAACTTCTCTGTTGGTTTCCGTTGTTGGATTCCGAAGTGTTGTTCAAGCTTTTTGATGCAATAAGGAAGATTTAAAATTGACTCAGTAAACTTGGTCGAAAAACCTTCATCCGTATCTATAAGCAACGATTGTACTTTGTCCAAGTACTCATTTGGATTACCGTATGCCGCCATTCCCATAACCTTGTATTCATCATATCCACATCTGTATCCTAGAAATTCAGTGAAAATCCCATAAAGAATTCCGATCGAATTAGGTGATTTGATCGCGCTGAACTGTTTTATTGTCCCATTTTTCCATTCTCCAGACATAGCGGATAGGAATCCTCCTGATCCATCTATGGATAAAAAAGCTGCTTCCTTGAATGTGGAGGAGAGAAAACTGCTAGCTACATGTGCTATGTGATGATCCACATTAGCTATTTTAGCATTCGTCTTCTTATGGAAAAGGCGTTCCATTTCTTTAACAGCCTTTTTCGAAGACATTGCATCGTTTAGTACGCTTATTCCTGCATAAGCTGTCTTTGGTAAATATTTTATGGGTGTTCTTATAAGGTGGTTAAATCCGGTCAGTAATAGCTCTAATTTTTTACTAGACCAAGGAAAGACAAAGCAGTCAATGTCCTCCCATTTTAGATTACAAAAGGCTAGTCCCTCGGAGAGAGCATTGTAGGGAATTGCTGCTGTATGTTTGTCAAGATTGAACCTCTCTTCTTCTGCCGCAAACGCTAATTTCCCATCAACTAAAATGCTTACTGAACTATCATGTCCAACAAATCGGATTTTGTATTTATCAATATAATATTGGCTATTGAGAGCCCCAGAAAATCCTACGATAACCATATTACACTATAGATTTTCGATTTACAACAATCTCTGAACCATCGAACAAATGAACCGAATCGGGCTGAAGAAAGCTGAGTTGTTTGAATTCTTCACCGAAAACCTTTTCGAAATCAAATGAAATATCGTAATCAAGAACTCTGTGAGTTCGCCATTCAGGATGTTCAATTTTATATACTGTGGCGGAGTTAGAGTTTACTTGAGACGTTCCCCAGAAATGTTTCGAGAAGAAATGTTCATTAGAATTTAAGTCTATTGTTTGAGTGTCAATGCTGCTTATAATTTTAATGTTATGCCACTGGTTTTTCTTGAGACCGTAGGAGGTCAGTAGCTCTGTTCCATTATTCTGCCAAAAGTGTTTCATTTTAGCGGTTTCATAATTTTCTTTATACATAGTTCTTGCTACGAAAGTAAGAGCTCTTTTTGGGAAGTACAATTTTGTAAATGCCACTTCCGATCTCCACTTTCCTCTTGAAATCTCTCGTTTCACATAAAATCTTAAGTTAACTTCTTCGAATATTTGATGAAATGGAATCCGCAAATTCAAAAGTCGTGTTTCGCAATACCTAAAAGCAACAAGGCTAATAAAGTATTTACCGTTATGAGATTCTAACTCGGTGCCTTTTGGCAGATGCTCATGAAGTATTGAAGGGTCTATGATGTAATTGGCAGAAGCTAATCTTAACCAGTTTGCTTTCAAGAAAATCTTACTCTGTTTGCTTCTTCCCACTTAATTTTGTTTGTTCTAAATTATGTACAACGGTTAGTATAAAATGCGTTTTAATGCATTTTATACAGTGTTGTACAACGTTTTTAAATTATTTTTCTCTGCCCATTCAGTCCAAGAACCGTCATAAACAAATTCACTTTTTTTGAATGCTAGTTCACTTGCAAGTAAAACAATACAAGCAGTCAAGCCTGATCCACAACTGAAAACTAGCTTGTCGTTAATATCACATTTGTTGTCAAATATATTTTTCAATTCTTGTTTTGATTTAAACCTGCCGTCAGACAAAACATCATAAAATGGAATATTTATAGAGCCTTTTATATGACCACTTTTTAATTCCTTTCTTGGCTCTTGCTCAGTTCCATTGTATCGACCCTCTGAGCGGGCATCAATAATGGTAAAGCATTGTTCTTGAATATTTCTTTTGAT
>Ga0209631_10002799_pt1 | contig 20523 bp, 12 predicted proteins | sample COG_08_FD_184752 | JGI IMG/M metagenome (GOLD analysis project Ga0209631, IMG submission 184752) | Pelagic Microbial community sample from North Sea - COGITO 998_met_08 (SPAdes) (version 2) | ecosystem: Environmental > Aquatic > Marine > Neritic zone/Coastal water | place: Helgoland, sampling...
CCGTGACGTACGAGGTGACCGTGCTGAGGCTGAGCGATACCGGTCCCGACGCGTTGTTCAAGGACGTGGCGGGGTGCGGGCTGGGAGGCGCCAACACCATGGTGAACGGCTGCGATGCCATCGTGCCCGCCGAGTAGATAGCCCGGGTATATTTTTAATTGTTACTTTTACCTCGTCACCCTCGCACACACCACGACCGCGCGCCGCCGAGATGGACGGAGGGTTCCATAACATGATCGGGGGCATGACCTGGACCAACCCCTGGATGCCGCCCGACATAGGCTCAGGCTGCTTCCGTGGGTTCGGCCGGTCGCGCGCGTCGGAGGCCACGACGGTGCTCCCGGAGAGCTGCCTCGGCACCTGGCAGGTGGACGTCGAATGGAGCGGGGTGCGGGAGATGATCATCCACCCGCGAGGTGTCATCTGGAAAGGGTCGTACGTCGTCGCGGAGGAGGTGCTCGTGGCCAACATGACTGAGACCGACGACCGCGCGCACCTCCGGTTCACGGTCTTCGTCCCGTTAAACCCACACGCGTGGACCGACGGACCCGCGCCCGGCATCCACGAGTCCTTCGACGTGACCTTCCTCACGCGATCGCTCTGCCGCGGCGTGTTCAGGAGGCAGGGCGACGACGAGCGGCTCCTGACGTTGGAGGGGCACAGGTCGATGTCCGACGAGGAGCGTGAGGAGGCGATGCCCACGCTGGTGCGCACGAGCAGCAAGGACCCTGAGCGAAGCTGCCCGGTCTGCCTGTTCGGGTGGGAAGAGGACGGCGTGGTGCAGGTGGAGACGCGGTGCGGGCACAGCTTCTGCCTCGGGTGCGTGGTGTCGGTGTGCAACATGACCCCGCCCAAGGACAACGGCGAGTGCCCCGTGTGTAGAAAGGAGGTCTCCATGGACACGCTCAAGCGCGTGACGCGAAGATGACGACGGCTGCGTGTCATGCATACTGTATGATCGAGGAGTCACTTACGAACTAACTACCTTAGGGCCGTAAAGGTACTCGTCCAACACGTTCTCCTTGAGCCACGTGTCCGTGAACCACATGTGCTGCCCCGGGCACTCCGCCAGCACCAACCTCCCGCTCTCGTCCAGCGCCCTCAAACCCAGCCAGTCCTCCGTGTACATCGCCTGCTCTCTCATCGGAACCAACGGACCCGGAGGATTCCCGGGCTGAAAGCTCGAAAACCAAGCGCTGTCCCGCGGCTCAACCACCGTATCCTCCGTGAACCGTATGAGCACCAGTCTGTCCAGCGAGCTCAACGCCGCCTTGTACGTCTCGTTCCGCACCGGCTTCTCGTTGTTGATGTCCGGCAGGAACGGGTTGTACGTGATGTACTTGTGAAACGCCCTCGGGTCCTTGAAGTACTGCGCCTGCACCACCGAAGACCGAGTGAACGGGGAGTACGCGGCTGCCTCGATGGCAGCCTCCGCCGCGCGACAGAACGCGCCGGCGTGGTCGTTCGGCGAGAAGACGTCGCACCCGGGCAGCGACGTGACCCCTTGGTGCGGGCCGCCCATCGTGACGAGCGTCCGGACCTTGAGCCTGTCAGAGCAGCGCTGAATCGCCGCTCTGATGAACAGTGACCCTTGCGAGAACCCGATGGCGTGGAAGCCGTTGGCGAGCTCGGGGATCGTCGCGAGTCGGTCGCACGCCTCGGCGACCTGGTCGTTGACGTTACCGAAGTACCCGTGCATGGTATCCGCCGCGGGGCTCCCGCCGACCATGACGTTGTGGACGTACAACCCAGGCACCGCGGACTCTACGAACTTCTTGAGGCGACCCATCGTTCCGGGGTCGCAGCAGTTGTCGCCCATGCCGTGCCACATGACGAGGGGTACGGGCGCGGGTTTGGCGGTGGCGTCGTCTCCTCCCCGGAGCTCGACCCCGTGGGCGCCGGCGACGCACAGGAGCGCGATGACTATCGCGAACGGGGCGCGTGTCATGGTGCCGGGTGACTGTGAATAGCTGACATCGCTGACTCGGCTTTCCACCAGATTGTTTTGAACGAGGTTCGCACAGCCCGAGCGCTCACTCCGAGGAGAGCACTCGGCGAGGTGACCGTCATCGACCCGTCGGCGCGATGCCGGGGTTCGACCTCACCGCGCGCGAGGGCGACGTCCCCCTCGGCGCGCGCCGCGTCGCCGAGGAGGAGCGCCAGCGCGTCTCCTCGGAGGAATACCTCGCCACTCACGATCTCGAGCTCTACCTCCGCGAGGCGCTGAAGCACGCCGCCCGGTGCGCCGCGGTGAAGGACCCGCGCGGCGCCAACCCGAACACGCACATCGAAGCCGCCGCGGAGTACTTCCAGGCGGTCAACCTGGGCAGGCACGTCGCCGGCAGGGAGTGGTCCTTCGTGTCGGCCACGACGAGGAACACCATGGCCTTCCTCCACGATTGCGACGAGGCGTGGGGGAACGCGGATGCACAGCTGTCCGCCAAGGACTGGCACAGCGCCCTCCGGCTGCAGTGCCCGGACGTGCCATTCGCCGTCGTCAAGGCTGCGCTCGATGCCGCGGCCGGGATCGACGCTGCGACGAACGACAACGAGGCAGGGGAGACGGAGGAGAGGACGGTGGCATTCGACGAACTCCGTCCCGGCCTCCGAGCCGCGACGATATACGCGGCGTGTCTCGATGAAATCAGGGGCGCCGCGTTCGAACACTCGGACCTCACGCCGCGGGACGTCGAGGGGTGCAGGGCGTCGGTACGCGCGGCCGCGGTGAACGTGGGTAAGCGAAAGGGGAAGGAGCGCGTGGTACCGGAGGATGCGCTGGTGGACGCCTTCGTGGATTCGAGTTACTCGGCGGACGGCGACGGGAAGAGGGTGATCACGTTCAGGAGGTTCCAGGCGGCGCTCTGCGCGCATGAAGGGTTGGCGCGCGTGACGGGTGCGATGGTTCGTGATCACGCGGTGAGGGTGAAGAGGGCGAGCGCCGCGGAGCGAGCGAGGGAGTACAGAGACTCTTGACGTCAACGGCGGAGCGAGGCGACGGGCACTCGCCTCGGGAATAGAGCTAGTAGCTAGCGTACTTAGTCCGACTCAGTCCGGTCTGAGGGTGTTGCGATAGACGCGACCGTTGTCCGGCAGCTCTGTGCCGTACATGACGCGACGTTTGTCGTTGTTCGGGTCCGGCGACTCTTTGCCGTACCAGATGAGCCCCGCCTTGTCCAGAGCCTCGTGGTTCTCGTCCCTGGCTTTGACGGCCTGGAAGAGTTCCTCTACGGTTTTCCGTCCGTTCTTCAAGGGCCCGCGGCTGGGGATCTGCGCCTTGACCATCCTCACTTGCTTCTCGAGGCGGTCCATGTACATCTGCTCCTTGTGGAGGTACTCCGCCGTGCTTTCGCCGTCGTCGTTCATGGTATGCGGAGGAGGTGCGCTGTCAAGTGAAAAAGTTTGAGACAGAAGAGCCCGCGAGAATCAACAACGAGCTGAGTTCTTTTTCGTCTGGCTTTTGAACCGTGGTGCCCCGTCTTTGTCCACACATCGACTCGCACGGGGGCTTCATCGCACCGCGCGTTCGTCTTGTGACCCCGACAGACTCACCCCGAGCGTCCTCGAACGCTCGTCTTCGCACCCCGGCCTCTCAGAGGGCCAGTCGCACGAGCAAGGAAAAAACACGGGCGATGATGAACACCAACACTAGGGTTGCCCTCCTCCTCGCGTGCCTCGCGGCGTGCGTCACCGGGGTGCAGGCAGCAGACGGCGATGCGATCGCACCCTTCTTCGGGTTCATGGGCGCGATGGCCTCGATCGTCTTCTCATGTGCGTACCTTCCCACGTCCCCGTCCTTCCCAGATCTCGTCCGAGAAAGAATCTCAATCTGAACCCGCCCCCCATCCTCCCCCCATCGCAGGCTTCGGCGCCGCGTACGGAACCGCCAAGTCCGGCGTCGGCATCGCCTCCATGGGCGTCATGCGTCCCGAGCTCGTGATGAAGTCCATCGTCCCCGTGGTCATGGCCGGTGTCCTGGGCATCTACGGGCTCATCGTCTCCGTCATCATCGCCACCAACATACATCCCACGGGATACACCCTCTTCCAGGGCTACGCTCACCTCGGCTCCGGATTGACCACCGGCCTCGCGGGTCTCGCCGCGGGCATGGCCATCGGGATCATCGGCGACGCGGGCGTGCGCGCCAACGCGCAGCAGCCCAAGCTGTTCACCGGCATGCTCCTCATGCTCATCTTCGCGGAGGCTCTCGCGCTCTACGGCTTGATTGTCGGCATCATCCTATCCTCAGCCGGGTCCTCCGCCGGTTCGGAGTAGGTACGCTTAGCGACGGGGGATACGAGTGTAAACGCGCGCAGAGAGTGACTACGATTTTGTGATGTACATTTTAGACGAACGATACGAGACGAGAGTGTTCACGTGGGCGGGCTGCGTTGTGCTATTCACAAAAGCATCTTGGTGCTTCTTATCCTGCTGCTGCTGGCTGTGTACATGCCGGGCCATTCATCGTTCCGCAGGGACTCGTCCGTGCGGCCAAAAATCTGTACATGTCAGTAGTGTACACGCGCGTGGCGCGAAATCCTCCTCGCTTCCGTCTGTCTCAGTCCTGCTTATTCATCAACGCGTTGACGTCGCACTTGCAAACCGGGCACTCCACGCTGTGCTCGAACCACCTGTCCACGCAACTACCGTGGTACGAGTGGAGGCACGGGAGGTGGCGCAGTGACTCACCGACGCCGTAGTCCTCGAGGCAGATGGCGCACCGCACGTTGTCTTCACCTCGCGATGACTCACCGTCGTTCGATGACTCACACCACGCGCTGCGGGGCATCCGCCGGAGCGCGTCGGCGGAGACCCCCCGCCGTTCGTTGGCGTTGTCCAGCGCCAACAGCCGCTCGTAGTCATCCTCGGTGAAGTCCCTGTCGGACATGACGAGCGCCGCGAGCTGCGCACGATCCGCCGCGGTCTCCCCCGCGGCGTTGATGGTGTTGTGGAGCGCGCCCATGAACCTGTGCAGCTCCGTCATCTGAGCTCGGCGGGCTCGAGCCAGCGCCCTTCGAGCCGCGCGGCGTTGTTCCCTCGCGTCCGCATCCACGTCGCTCTCCGCGACGCCGCCCGCGCCCAACCCCTCGTCGCCGAGCGCCTCGATACCCGGGACGCCGTCCACGCCCACGTCGTCGTCATCGTCGTCATCGTCGATTCCACCGGCGTCCTCGTCGAGGTCCTCCTCGATCTCGGCCGCGGCCATCATCGCCTCGTGCGCTCGGCGCCACTCCGCGGCTCTGCGCTGAGATTCCTCGCGCTCCGCCTGGTACCGCGCGTTCTCCTCCTCCTGGAGGCGACGCGCGAACGCCTCGTCGTCCTCCGCGGCGGGAGGCGGATTGGGTTTGTTGACGGAGGTGCCGGACGCGCCGCCGTGGGAGGCGGGGAGGTCAAAGGGGAGGTCGGGTCTTGAATTAATCTTGTTGTTTGGCAAACCCACGTCGTCGTCGGACGACCCGCTGGGATGCTCGACGAGTGGCGGGGGCGAGGGCCCCGCCGCGGGGCGGCGGGGCGGTGGCGAGCCGCACTTTGCGAACCCGCGGGTTGAGGTGAGCGCGGAAGCCTTGGCGGCGAGCTCGGGAGACAGCGCGGGGGACCTCGCGCGCGCGTGAGCGCCCACGGCGTCGCTCGGCTTGCCGAGGTTGACCCCGCTAGGCCGCGCTACGGTCATGTGTTCGAGACGTCTTCGCTTGGAGACGCGGAGGAGGTCGTCTTCCATGTCGCGCGCGTCGTCGCTGGGGTTCGAGGGTGGGAGGGACGGGGGTGGATGTCAGCCTCGATATCCGGCGCGATGCCCGCGGGGTGGGCGTGACGCGCGTCCATGGAAGGGGGCGCGGGGGGGTGACGGGTCCACGGCGACCGAGATACTTTTCTTTGTTGTGTTGAAACCCAGGAAAGAAAGATTTCCGGGACGAAGGGACGCGGAAGGCGACGGGGTTTGCGTGACACGCACCACTCCATGGCGAACACCGTCGCTTGGAAAAACGGTAAAAAAAGAGTGTCGGAGGGTGTCCGTCGACCTGCGCGCGCTGCGCGCGTGTACTCTGCCGTCACCGCCTCGCTGCCGCGGGCTCTTCAAAAGGTTGTCGAGGAAGATAAAAACATGAACTCGGCCTATCAGAGGACTGATTTCGATTACGAAGCCGATTTCGCGCCAGATTTTGGCATGTAGCGTACGTGTTAACAGTCAGGGAACCCAACCCAGTCAGCAAATGCAGAAACGGTTGCTCCGTCGAATGCCTGTTGGTCGGGGAGGACCTCGCGAGAACCCGGTTGCTCTCCAATTTGTGCCCTAAAACTGATGAGTCTACTTTTCAGGCCGGCGGCCCCATCCATCGTTGGCAGAGGCACTAGCGCCCCGACCGGCACTCGCCCATTCGGCACGGTCGTCAGGCATCGAGCCCCTTCGCTCGAAAGCGAGCGCTCGTCGACTCCACCACACCCCACCCGGTGAACCCGACGCCCGGCGAGGTGATCCAATTAGCCCGCCGACAAAACCGCCGCCGCCCAGAGCGCTTCTCGTGACGTGCGACTCGAACCATGGCGGGCGCCAAGAAGGACTCGAAGAAGAAATCCAAGAACCCCACCAGCCTCGAGGAGATCGCGGCTAACATCCAGAGCCAGCGAACCTACGTGACATGCGGCCCCGACGAGAACAGGCACACCGCCGAGCACCAGTACTCGGGCGCGTACGCCTCGATGGGCATCGACAACACGTTCACCATGGAGTCCTTCCGCGAAAACTTCAAGATGTGGATCACGCACATGGACGATGAGAAGGTGGTGTTCGAGATGAGCGGCATCTCCCCAGCCATCGCCAACGCGTTCCGCCGCATCCTCATCGCCGAGGTTCCCACCATGGCCATCGAGAAGGTGTACATGGTGAACAACACCAGCATAATCCAGGACGAGGTCTTCGCGCACCGCCTGGGCTTAGTCCCCATCCGCGCGGACCCGCGGCTGTTCGAGTACAAAGCCGAGGGCGAGACGTACAACGAGCGCAACACCATCGTGTTCAAGATGAACGTCCGGTGCTACCGCGAGAAGACCGACGACGGCTCCAAGGGACCGCTGATGAACCAACACGTGTACACGAACGAACTCGTGTGGCTGCCAAAGGGAAGCGAACTCCCGCCCGACGAGGAGTCCAAGTTCACCGCGTTCACGCAGTCGCAGGCGGAGTACTTGAAGGAAAAGAACGACGAGACAGTGGCGAACGCGGCGGCCGCGGGCGAGGAGGTTATACCGCTGTACGGCGCAAACGATCCCAACGAGATCGCCACCGTCAACGACGACATCCTGCTGTGCAAGATGGTCGCCGGGCAGGAGATCGAGCTCGAGGCGCACTGCACGAAAGGACAAGGCAAGGAACACGCCAAGTGGTCGCCGGTGGGCACCACGTGGTACAAGATGGTGCCCAAGATTGAGTTCATCGGTAAAGATTTCCTCGACGGCGAGGACGCGGAGGTTTTCATGAAGGAGTGCAACGACTTTGACCTCAATCACCACTGCTATCGGTGGTTCGATAAGGACGGGGGCAAGAAGGGCGAAAAGTGCGTCAAGGTTGTGAACGAGCGGGGGTGCGACTTTTGCCTGGAGCGCGTGAGGACGCTGACTGGCGAGCCCGGGTGGGACGAGAAGGTGAGGGTGCTGAAGAGCAAGAGCCACTTCATCTTCACGGTCGAGACCACCGGGCAGCTGCCACCGGACATCCTCTTCAAGGAGGCCGTCAAGGTGCTCGGTATGAAGTGCCAGAGCGTGCTCTCCACGCTCTGAAGTACCGTCGTAGTTTTCATTTAGCTCGTATTGACGAATACCCACTGACATTCTCGTCACTCTACTCCATTTCCTCTTCGCCATCCTCGTCGCCATCGTCCTCGTCTTCCTCGTCGTCGCTGTCCTCGATCCCCTCCACCGTGTACTGCATGGCGACGTCCCACCTGCTCGACGGCGCCAGGTGGCTGACGTACTTCACGAACCGCATCAGACCCTCGTCCCTGTGAACCAACGACAGCGTGTTGAAGCTGGCGCTCACGCTCAACAGCTCGTCCTCGTCGTCCTCGCCCTGAGCCTTGTACACCGCCGCCGTCGCCGCGTCCGCCGCATCGCCCTCCTCGTCCGCCGCGATGTAGCACTCGAACCCGCCAACCTCGCCAAAGTCCCACGCGCTCGAGTTGAGGTCGCCCTCGTCGTCCACGACGCAGAGAGTGGCGTCCAGTCGCGGGTCCACGGTGAGGATCCCGTGGTGCGCCACCGTGTAATCCAACCCGGGCCGGAACCGCCTGACGTCGCCTTTGTACGCCGTCGGTCGCAGGTTCGTCATCGCCGCGAGTAACCTCGCGAAAGGCTCGGACGCGAACAGCTCCGTGCGGATCGCGTGGAGCTGCGCGCCGGCCGAATCGCCCTTCGCCTTCCCCTTCGCCTTGCCCGGTTTGTCCTTCCCGGGCTTCCCGGCCGCTTCGCTCTCGGTCGGATCGTACGCGAGGTACCTCTGCTTGTGCGTGGGTCCGATCGCGCGCCACCCTTCGCGCACACCCGCGGCACGGTCCGGGACCTTACCGTCCCCGACGACATCGCCAACGTCCTCCGCGCGAGTGGCCCTTCGAACCGCGGCGGCGATGCCGGGGAGCAAAAACTCCCTCAGCTGCACGCTGCTGTCCTCCTCCATCTTGGCCCGTATCTGCGACATGTTCGTCGCCTCGAGGTACTCCGGGTTGACCCACTGTGCGAGGTACTCGAGGTCCGTCTTGTCCGGCCAGATTTGGAGGCATTCGTCGTCCATCTCGTCCTTGTCCTCGTCGTCGTCGTCGTCGTCGCCGCCCGTTTTTTTGTCCTCCTCGGCGGCTGCGGCTTCCTTCACGATGGCCGCGATGGCGGCGGGGAAGGGCGTGAAGTCCTCGATGTCGTCGTCACCGCCGGCCGTCCTCGTCTGCAGCTGCGTGAGCGTCGCGTGCTCCGATCCCTTCGGCGCCTCCGCGGCGTGGTACCACCCGCTGATGCTCAGCCTCGGCTTGTCCTGCGCGAAAACCTCTTGCACCGAGTGAAAGCTCCGCCCGGGCTGCACGGTGAAGAACGCCATGCTGTTCCACGCGGGTAACAGCGTCGTGGTCGGGTCCACCGCGGGGGTCCCGGGTTCGATCACCGGGTACAGCTCGAGCGCGCCGCCGTCCTCGGCGGTCCATTTCTCATCCGGGTCGGTGAGGTAGATTATGTACGAAATGCAACGGGTGCCGATGACGTCGTCGTGGCAGAGGAGGTGGCCGGACCGCGGGTAGACGTTGGCGCTGCAGTCGATCCTGTCCGTGAGCGGGGCGCACCCGGTCATCTCCTGGACCATGGCGCGGAACTGCGGGGAGTAGATGGCGGCGCGGAGCTTGAGCAGCTCGGGGATCTTGGGCACGATGGAGGGATCGGCCTTGTCGATCGTGACCAGGTCGCCCGTCTGCAGCACCTTGAAGAGGTCCGTCTCCTTGAAGTTGGCGGTGAGGTGCTCGCGCATCTCGGCCTGGACCGTGCGGAGCCTCGCGTCGTCGCACAGCGGGGTCACCACCCCGTGGGTGTAGGGCTTCGCGGCGGCGTACGAAGCCTTCGCATCGGCGAGGACGGATGGGGAGAAAATCGTCGGGTCGATGATCGAGACGTCCGCCTCGACGTCCGCGGCGTTGCCGGATATTTCGCCGTGGGCGGTCTTCTGACGCTTGGGAGCCATACCACGCGGCTCCTTGTGCGATTCGTGGATTTGATGCCGGCCGTCCGTCGGGGCGGCGTCGTTGTGGGGTGAGTGTCGGCGGTTGGACCTCAAAAAGCGGCCGCCGAAAAGTGCTCCGCCCAAAAACACCAAATTTCTATTTTAATTAATGCCAATTACGCCGGTATTCTAACTGGCTGTCATACATTTGGTCCACGGGAGGCTCAGCTTTCTCCTGACCTCAGCTTTTGATCACCCAGTCACTTCGCGCGGCGCGCCTCTACGTCGAGGCACCGTCCGTTCAACGATGGCTCCTCCCGCCAACTTCAGCGACATGATGGACGCGTCCCCCGCGGCGCTCGCCAAGATGCGGGCGATGCGATCATCGGAGGACACCGGGAAGCACCACTCGCCCGCTCCCGCCACGCCCCACACGCCGAGCACGCCGAGCTACCACGCGCACGGCAACGGCAACGCGGACCTGGGCAAGGCCTTCGACGCCATGACGATGGCCTCACCCGCCAACTTGGCCAAGATGAGAGATTCGTCATCGCCCTACCCGACGGCCGCGTCGTTCACCCCACCGATCGCGCATCACACCCCGGTCTCCTCCGGGCCCAAGCCGCCGACGCCAACCTTCCAGGAGATGTGCGCGGCGTCACCCGCGGACCTCGCCAAGCTCCGCGCGGCGCACGACCACGCGGCGACGCACACGTCCCCTTCGACGTACCCGGCATCCCCCGCCGTGTACCGCTCGCCCAACCCCGCGGCGTTCGCGAGCATGTTCGGCGCCTCGCCCGCCGATCTGGCCAAGATGAGGCAAGGCGCCTCATCCTCATCATCCGTCGGCGGCGCCGCCGCGGATCCCAGCCGCTTCGACGACATGTACGGCGCGTCCCCCGCGCAGCTCACCAAGATGCGCAGCGTGGCGGGTGCCCACGACGCGTCCACGTCCTCCTCCTACGGCGCCTACACATCCGCGCATGCTCCGCTCTCGGCTTCGTCCGATCGATTCGTAGTCGTCTACGATGTAATTGCTTCAGACGAGAAGGACGCCAGGGATAAGATCCTGGCCATCTGCCTGGAGCAGACGGTGGAGCTGCCGGCGTCGCTGGTACCCGAGGGAAGCTGGATCCGCGAGCACGTCGTGGGTAAGCTCGAATCCTTGACGAAAGGCGAAGGGCTGGGCGGGTCGTGGCGGTGCGAGATCAGTTACCACGCCGACACCGCGGGTGGCGAGATGACGCAGCTGGTGAACGTCATCTTTGGAAACACGAGCATGAAGGAGGGCGTGATGGTCGCGGACGTTCGCATGCCCCCCGGCGTGCTCCGCGACTACCCGGGTCCCAAGTTTGGCGTCGAGGGCCTGCGCAAGCTGGCTGGGGTCCCCGACGGCGCGGTGATGCTCATGACGGCGCTCAAGCCGATGGGCAGCTCCACCGCGGAGCTCGCGAGGATGGCGTACGAGTTCGCCAAGGGCGGCATCGACATCATCAAGGACGACCACGGCCTCGCGGACCAGCCGTACTCGAGGTACGACGAGCGGATCCGCGCGTGCGCCAAGGCTGTGGACCGGGCCAACCAGGAGACGGGCCGCCGATGCGTCTACGCGCCGTGCGTCTGCGCTCCGGCGCATTTGGTCATCAGCCGGGCGCACGCGGCTCGTGACGCGGGCGCGGGCGCGGTGCTGATGATCCCGGGCATCACCGGCATGGACACCATGCGCGAGCTCGCGGCGGATGCCACATTCGGCTTGCCCATCATCTGCCACCCGGCGATGCTGGGTGCGATGCTCGGGGGTGGGAGCAAGTCTCGCGTGGGCGGCTTTTCGCACGAGGTTTTACTCGGCGTGTTGCCGCGGTTGGCGGGCGCGGACATGACCATCTTCCCGTCGTTCGGCGGGCGGTTCGGGTTCTCGGTGGATGAGTGCCGTGGGATCCTGCGTGGGAGCAGGCGGGCGATGGGCACCTTCCCGAGCATCTTCCCGACCCCCGGCGGCGGCATGACGATGGAGCGCGTGGCGAAGATGAAGGAGGTTTTCGGCGACGACATCTGTTTGCTCATCGGCGGGTCCTTGATGGGCCACTCGCCGGACTTGGTGGCGAACAGCAAGTTCTTCATGGACATCGCCGGTAGGAAGGACCTATGGGGGCCCAAGGAGCAGATCTCCGGGCACTGAGAGCGAGTATTCGAGTAGTCTTGTGATGCGAAGTGTTCTCATCTCACGAAGAAATATGATTAGCCCGAAGATTTTCCCGTTCCTCCGTGAGATGATGAAGAAGCTGACGATAATTCCCTCGGATCTGTCATTGATGGAGGTCGCGATCTTGCCCTCCGTCAACAACCCGGCGGGCACGGGCGGGTCTCGGCCCGCCCGGCGCCTGCCGGTGGCCCCTGATTCGGAGGCTGCGGCGGCGCGGGATCCGAATAAATCGCCTCGGCCCATCTACTACAGGAGGTACGCCGGAAGGAGGTCCCGGGAAAATGCGGCAATTTGCAACGTGACCAGTGCAGGGTTCACCATCTTCGGACTTTCCGCTGACCAATCGCGCCCCCCGTCGCCCTTTACTCGCAGGGATGTGTTGCGCAACTTCACGGCGCTGCTACGACACACAAAGCTCGGTCATCTTCGCGGGTTGGGTCTGAAAGAACGTGCGTAAACCCACCGAACACCCGCCCGACACGGGCGCCCCCCCCATCGCCCTTTTTTCACGTGCTCCCGTTCCCACGTGGACCCCTCGGCGTCCGTCTTCGCGCCCCCCATCGTGACGCGACCACCTGACACGTCCCGATCCCCGCTTTCCAGACACGTCGGAATGGCCTCGAATCGATTTCAAGCTCCAGCACGTGTTCGGCGAGACCATGGAGCCCGGGAGCCCGTGGTACCGGGTCCTGAACAACGACGACCGGGTCTTGGATTTCTTCCACGCGGTCCTTCGCATCGCCTCGTCGAACGTGATCGAGGACACGGAGAAGGCCCGGCCGCTGATGCGCCTCCTTTTCCGCGCGGACGAGAAACAGTCGTACACCGTGGATGCCGACATCCTGGAAAAGCTCGGGTGCACCCACGACGAGCTGCGGAAGCTGCTGGAGTCGTCCCCGGGGGGGCCGAGGTGCGAAAGGATCCCGCTGCCGGGAGCACCCGCGGGGGCGCTGGCGCCCATTCTGGTGCCGCCACCGCCGGGCGTCGAGCCGGAGACCGAGGAGGAGAAACTCAAGAAGGGCAGAAGGCGGGGATGGTCCACGAAGGAGGAGAGGCTCAAGGCGATCCAGAGGGGCATCGTCACCGACAGGGGCTTGGTGAACGAGAGGGGCGAGCTGCGCCCGCACCTGCTCGCGCCGATGCCGTTGATGCCGCACTTGGGGATGGGGGGACACGACGCGGCGGTGCACAGGATGAACATGCACGCCACCGCGCTGGCGGCGTTGATCTCACGGCTCGAGTGGAAGGGTGAGGATGCGAAGAAGAAGAAATCGAAGAAGCGGCCGATCACGACGGAGGACGACGCGCCGGTCACCGTGGACATGGGGCGGCCCAAGCTCCCCGGACTGGACGCGTTTAAGCGGCAAAAGGCGCATTCGATTCCCGGGAGCGGCATGGGTATGGGGAACCTTCGCGCGATACTCCCCGCACCGCACGGGGCGTTCGGGCAGACGCTCGTGCCGGGGTTGTGGCCGCACATGCAGGGGATGCACGTGCACGGGACGCACGTGCTGCCGCCGACGCTGTACGTTCCGGGTGCGCAGCCGGTTGGGAAGATTCCCCTCCCGCCGCTTCACCGACCGATGGACACGCTGAGCGATTCGGGGTCGTTCGGGAGCGTCGACAGCCAGGCGCTCAACTCGATCATGAAGGATCTGGAGTTTATCGAGGAGACCCTGAAGCAGGAGAGGGCGCAGCCCACGGCTGTGACCACGTAAAGAGCGGCGTCGTTCGCGTTTGTAAATTCGACGTGAAAACGCAACCCTAATTCTACCACCCGCCGTCGTCGCCTCCCCAACCCGCCCCGCCGCCCGTTCCCCAGCCTCCACCGTCCACGGGCGTGTCCCCTTCTTCCTCGACGTCGTCCTCGTCGTCCACGATCCACGATCCCTCGTACTGGGACTGACCCGCGGGCGTCACGCCGGTGTCCTCGGGGGTATCCTGAACCTCCGCGATCCGCCTCTTTGGAACGAACCTCGCGGGAACCGCCGGGGTCTCCTCGAGCATCGCCCCGGCGTGATGCCCCGCGTCGGCGTCGTCGTCGTCGCTGGCGGTATCCCCTCCACCTTTTGCTCCATCCGGTTGGGTCCAAGGGCTCTCGGGCGGGGACCCATCGTCGATGAAGCCGTCGTCCTCCGAGTCGGCTTCCGCGTCCTCGTCCGTCTCGCCGTCGCCCTCCGCCTCGTCGTCGATGAAGGCGTTACGCGTTCTGCGGCTCTTGACCGCCAGCCCGTGCGCGTCGCCTCTGGCGGTCGTCTTCTTCTTGGACGGTAGCGTTCGGTTGGCCTTGGTCGTGGCCTTGGGTCTGGGTGCCGGTTCGTCTTCTTCTTGGGACGGCGAAGGGGCTCGAGGGCGCCGCTTGATGATCTTCAGGTCCTCCGACTCGGGCGTCGGCTGCGGCTGCCGCGGGTGCGACGCGGGCGGGACCGAAGCGGGAGCTTCGGGCTGGCCCCATCCGTTCGCGTCCGCGTCGTTCCCCGCGGATCCCCAGCCCCATCCACCGGCGTTGCCTTCGTCCTGTGAGGCACCCCAGCCGCCGCCGCCGCCTCCGCCCCAAGCGCCGCCGTCGCCATCCTCTTGAGTGCCCCCCCAGCCGCCGCCGCCTCCACCCCAAGCGCCGCCGCCGTCGTCCTGAGTGCCCCCCCAGCCGCCCGCGTCGTCGTGTTCCTGGCTCGTGTCGCCCCATCCCCATCCCTTGCCGTCAGCGGGCGTCGAGCCCCAGCCGCCTCCGCCCGCGGCGTCCTTGGGAGAGGAGCCCCAACCGCCTTCGCCGCCGCCCCCCCACCCGCCGCCGCCAGTCGCCGGCGTCTGAACGTCAGGGACGTTGCGCCGCGCCGGGCTCGCCGATACCGGCTCCCTCGACGGAGGCGGGGGCATCTCGCGCGAAGCCTTCTCTGCGGACTCGCTCTTTCGCCTGGCCTCCACGACGAGCTCCTTTTGCTCGAGGTGGAACGCTATGTCGTCGAGGGTCTCCTCGTACTCGTCCTCGAGGGATCGCTGCGTCGCCGCCACGTCTTCCTCGGCCATCGCCTCGTCACCCCGCGGCGTGTGCAGCGCGTGCTGCGTCGGTGGTGGAGGTTGAGACGCCTGCGACTGGCGCTGCTGCGAGAGGCGCTCATGCAGCCGCCGCCGCGCAGCCTCCGCGGCGGAGAGAACGGGCGACGGCTCGCACTGCGTCGCGGTCACAAACGCCGACTGCGTCCAGCGCTCGTGACCCGGCTGCTGCGACGGAGGCACGAGCCCCACGAGGGGTTCGCGCGAGTGGGGAGACGGCGCGGTGGGTGCCACGGGAGTGGACGCGTGCGCGGGATCGACGCACCCGACCGTCGCGCACCCGTTGACGCCGCAGGGCTCGGCGTCCGGCGCGGGGCCAGTCGCCGCCGGAAGACGCGGCTGCTGCTGCTGCTGCGTTGAGAAATCGAGCCGCTGCGTGGCGCCGGTGTGGCCGGTATCGCGCGCGTCGCGCTCCAGCTCCATCATCACCTCCCAGCCCGGATCGTCCTCGACGTCCTCCGCCGCTTCCTCCGCGTCGCCGCCCACGCCGCGGTACGGTTTTTGTCCGCCCGTCCACCCGTACCCGCCCTCCTCGTTCGCGTCTTCGTCTTCGCGCTCCGTCGTCTCGGGAGCGGGATTCGGTGGAGTGGGCTCGACGTACCCGCCGTCGTGGTCCATCGCGTCGTCGTCGTCGGGCTCACGAAACGGCTCGCGAAACGGCTCGTCCCGACCGTCCCAGCCGTCGCCGTACTCGTCCAAGGGAGGCGCGTAGAACGCCTCGTCGGGGAGGCGGTCCTGCGTGTGGTCAATCGCCGCCATCTCCCCATCCTCGTCACCCGCCAGCTGTCGCATGGACCGCTCGCGTTCCTTCTCCGCCGCCGCGGCCGCCGCCGCCTCGCGTCCCCGCGCGATCGCACCGGAGGCGATGATGGTGCCCTCCACGTCCCTCGGCGGCGGGAGCTCTTGAGCGGCGCACATGGCTCGCATCATCGCGCGTGACATCGCTCCGTGCGGAACGCTGTGCACGGCCGTGGGCCTGCGCTGCAGCGGCGCGGACGCGCTGAGGTCCAGGTCGAGGGACGCGCCTATGCAATTGAACACGTCGAACGCGCCGTTCGGCTCGTGTGCGTACGTGAACAGCAGCGAGGTCTCTACGTGGCTGAACGGCGCGTCCCACGGTCGAACCGAGAAGGACCCGTTTGTACGCCCGCGTTTCTTCCCCGAAGACTTTGGCGCCCCGTTCCCTTGCGCGGCGAGCTCCTCGGGCGTCGGCCCCAGCACCTGCAGGTCGCACGAGGGCTTCAAACCCTCGGGTAGCATCCGCGGGCAGTCGCGGCAGTGCTCGAACACCCGCTCGGGGTCGTTGAGCGCGCGGATCAAGGTGTCGTAGCTGGATTGTTCTCGCCGGAACTTTTCAGCCTCGCGGCCCTCCTGCGCCAACACGACGACCCGCCCGTCCCTCGCGCGTCCCGTGCGGCCCATGCGCTGGATCGTGCGAATAGTGTCGACGACGTCGAAGAAGACGATGAGGTCCACGCTCGGGATATCGAGGCCCTCTTCGCCGATGGAGGTGGCCACGAGGGTGTTGAGGGTACCGTTGCGGAAAGCGTCGAGGACGTCCCGCTGCTGCTGCTGGGTCTGACCGCGAGTTCCCCTGGCGTGGCCGGCTCCCTTGCCCCCACCCCCGCCGCGCGTGGTATCGCCCTGGCCGATGAACTCGGCAACCTTGATCCGGCTCTCCGTGTGGTTCGCGTCGGCGTCGGCGGGCTTCGCGTTGTCCTCGGTTTTTTTGAACATGTCCGTCAACGACTTCTGACCCTTGCCAGCCTTCGCCGTCGGCTCACCCACGGCGTCGATGCGCCCGCCCACGGTCACCTCGCGCAGCGCCCTGACGATGTCGTGAACGGAGTCTCTGAAGGACGTGAACACGATGATGCGCGTGTTCGGGTCGTTCTTCGCGAAATGTCTCCGGATAATCTGCTCCAAACGGACCATCTTCGGCGAGTGGTGCGCGCCGTTGCCCGCCATGGACTGGAGCATGTCCTTCACGTTCCGCATGACCGCGGACGACTCGTTGTCGTCGTACAGTGACTTGACGAACGGCTTGTGGTCGTTCTGCACCATGTAGTCCATGGCGCTGTCAGGGGAGGAGTACTTCATGAGAGACTCGGCGATTCTCGCGATGTAGGAAGCCTTCGCGAGTAGATTGTAAGCCCAGTTCTTCTGCGCCGGGGGTGCGGCGGCGGCCCTGCTTTCGTTGCTCGCCATCTGCAATGTAAACGGCGCCGGGATCTCCTTGCTGGACCCGTCTATGAACCTGGACATCTTCACGGCCTCCTGTCCGAGCGTGTTGGTGCCGCACGCTTTTTTCAAGATTGGCCGTATGACGTCCCTGAGCTGCTCCAGTACCTCCTCCTGGGCGCTCGTAGCCTTGACGAGCTCCATCTCGATCTTGCGATTGTGCGTGTGTTTCTTGACGTCCGCGTCCTGGTCGGACTTGAAGTCGATGCGCCCGATGTTGAGCGCCTGGATAACCTTCTGGACGTCCTGCACCGTCCGCCCCGGCGTGGCGCTGAGCGCCAACGTTCGAAATTTGACCCCGCGGTCCCACAGCATCCGAATGCATCCGACGTACGAGTGGTTACCCTTGGCCCTGTGCGCCTCGTCGATGACGACGCAGACAACCTCGTTCGCGGGGCAGACGCTCGAGTTGATGTCGTTCTCCATGGTCTGCGGCGTGCAGAAGAAGACCCGCTTGGAGCGCCAGTGCACGCGGCGGGTGCCGCTCTCATCCTTCTTCGTGCTCCCCATCATCGTGCACGTGTCCTCGGTGGGTATGCCGCATATGCTGCTGCACGCCGCCTTCTGTTGATCCACCAGCGGGCGCGTGGGCGCCAGGAAAACGATCTTTCCCTTGGGGAACCACCTGTAGAAGTTGTACATCACGACAGCCGCTATGAGCGTCTTGCCCAAACCGGTGGGTAGGCACACCAGGCTGTTAGTGTAGAGCGCCCTGCGCACAGCCTGGTACTGGTAATCGCGCCTGATGAGCTGCGCCGGGTACACGTACGTCTGCGCCGCGATTGGATCCAGCATCACGCCAGCCTCGGAACGAACCAACCCTTGCGAGTTGGGCGTGCCGAGGGCGGACGGGGTCAGGCCGGCGTCGGCGCGGCCGCCGCTCTGACGCGGCGTCTGCGAGTCCGGCCCGTTCTGCGTCCCGCGCGTCGCCGTCTGCACAGCTGTGCCGCCGCCGAAGACGCCGTCGTAGTCGCAGTGCACGACCGCGTCGGGGCGGTCGAGGTCTATGGGCATCTCGTGCGCGTGCGGCTGAGCGTTGCCCCGGAACCCCGGCGGCTCCATCGGCCGCTTCGTTTGTCCCCCCACTTGTCCCCCGCCTCCGAACATGGAGTCGAGCGTCCGCTGCTTGTCCTCGACGCCCGGCCTGAACGGGACCTGCCGCGGGGCGTTCTTCTTGGCGAACATGTCGTTCACGGTGCGCTGGTTCCTGTCCGGGGGTAGGTGCGCGCCGCCGCGCGCCATGGCCTTGTCGACGGCGGGATGGCCCGTGTTGAGATTGGATCTCGGCCTGTTTGTGGATCCCCCCCAGCCGCCGCCTCCGTTTCCGTTTCCGCCGCGTCCGGTCCCGCCGTCGTGGCCGCTGAACCCGCCCTTGTACCCGGTGTGGCCGCTGAACCCCGCGGCGTTGTTGGCACCGGGTTGCGGTTGCGCGGGCGGTCCACCCCATCCACCGGGCTGGCGCTGCCACGTCTGGTTCGGTCGATGTTGCGTCTGCTGCGTCGGGTGGTGCCACTGCGGCGTGGGTTGCTGGTGCGCCGGTTGGTTGGATCCCGCGAGCGGGCCGTTTCTGCGCCGCGCTGCGACCATCGCGTCGACGTCGACGGCGCCCAGCGCATCGTCCCAATCGTCGTCCGCAATCTCCCAACCCATGTTGATGCACCCTCACCCGGTCCTATCACGCCCCACAGTCGCGGCGTGTCACCGGGTCCTGCGGTCGTCTATACGCGAGCGAATCGCGCTCCAAGCATGCCTATGTCTATCACGCCTACTCTACGCGCTGTCGACGCTCCGATACGGGTGGCACGCCTCGCGTGTCGCCTCCTCGGTGCGTCTCTTGTGCCACTTATTTGAATCAACGGGGTGCCAATATTCGGTGTGCCCACCCACGATCTACACGATGTTGACATATTTCCACGCGCCGCCGAGGAGGTGCCTCGGCAGCACACGGTGCGGTAGCATGGGGCATCACGCGCCCCTCGCCGCACTTCTCGCGGCGGCGATCTTCCTCGTCACATCGCCAATCGCCCAATGCGCGGATATCCCCCTTCCCGGCCTGCACTGGTTCGCGCCCGTGCTATCGGGGGGCGGATACTGCAGCGAGGCGAACGCCCTGCTCCACGGCCTGAAGTCGCTCCCGCCGGGCGAGGCCCCTCCGCTTCGGATCACCCACCACGGCGACGCCGTCGACTATCTCTTCTACCGCGGCCTCCCCCAGGACTACGCGCGGGAGCTCAACGCGATGCTCATGGCGCGGCGTCCAAAGGCGAGGGACTCCGTCATCGTCTGCCATTCCGAACCCGGCGCGTGGTCCCCGGCCAAGTACGAGACCGCGCGGTGCCCGCCCGAGGGCTACGGCCGTGACAACGCGGTACGGGTCATCGGACGGACCATGTTCGAGACGGACAGGCTCAACCCAGAGCACGTGGCGCGGTGCAACGAGATGGACGAGGTGTGGGTGCCCACGCGGTGGAGCGCGGGAGTTTTCCAAAAGTGCGGCGTCGACCCCGCCAAGATACGGGTGGTCCCCGAGGCCGTGGACGTCGAACGGTTCGATCCGGTGAAGTTTCGTGGACGGGAGTTGGCGCTGGAGGACGTGGGCGAGAGGGTCGTGGGACCCCGGCTCGTGGTGCGAACGGGCGGGCACGACGAGACGAAAAGAGCGCCGACCCGGACGACCAAATTTCTGTCGGTTTTCAAGTGGGAGGCCCGGAAAGCCCCGGAGGTCCTTCTGGATGCGTACTTCACCGAATTCACCGCGGCAGACGACGTCGCGCTGTTCCTACGGTGTAACCTGTACCACGAGGAGGACGAACGCGCGATCGTCAAGCGCGTAGTGGCTGCGGCGCGGGACGCATTCCGAGCCGGAACGGATTGGGGCGCTCCCGACGGGACTCGAGTGGCCGAAGCCGTGTCTTCTCACGCGCCGCGCGTCTTCGTCTTACCGCCGATCGAGGACGGCGACATGCCGGCCATGTACGCGGGCGCGGACGCGCTGGTGCTACCGAGCCGCGGCGAAGGGTGGGGACGGCCGCACGTCGAGGCCATGGCCATGGGCCTCGCGCTAGTCGCAACCAACTGGAGCGGTCCGACGGAGTTCATGACCGAACGCAACTCCTACCCGGTCGCCGTGGACCCAGCGCTGGTGCCGTTACCTCCCGACAGTTACTTCGCGAATCACATGTGGTCGCAGCCGTCGGTTGGGCACCTGAGGAGTAGGATGCGTGAGGTGGTTAGTGACCCCGCGGGTGCCGTCGCGAGGGGCGAGGCGGCGAGGCAGGACATGGTTACGCGGTTCAGCCCTGTGGCCGTGGCGAGGGTGGTGGTTCGGGAACTAGGGAGG
>Ga0209631_10002801_pt1 | contig 20516 bp, 18 predicted proteins | sample COG_08_FD_184752 | JGI IMG/M metagenome (GOLD analysis project Ga0209631, IMG submission 184752) | Pelagic Microbial community sample from North Sea - COGITO 998_met_08 (SPAdes) (version 2) | ecosystem: Environmental > Aquatic > Marine > Neritic zone/Coastal water | place: Helgoland, sampling...
CCGTCAAAACATGTGCAAAAGATTGCCTATAACCGCTACCGAGAAATCACGTGATCGATCTGCCGCCAAAGCCCCATTTAAGACCTGAAAAATATTCTTTTTTGAAATATTTAAAGGCCTTTCGCCAAGATATATTATCCGCGCAACCCAACCAATTGTATCGCGCTTTGATGGCCGAATTTCGAACACCTTTTTTTCATTCTTTTTTGATCAACCGACCGGCCTTAATCCAACTGGTTTTGCAGCAGCGCCCGGATGATTTTCCGAAATCTTCGCGGATTGCGACGGGCTTATATTCTTTGTTGGGTGACAGTGTTTTTTTAACCACGGGCAGCACTTGGCAACGGTAGCGGCGCATTGTGAACCCTGCCTTTGAGAGGGGGCGGCTCAAGCAGGCTTTTCCGGCCATTCAAGCCGCTGGTGATGCGTTCTTAGCCGAGCTTTCGCCCGGAACGGTCGATGTAGAGCCATTGGCCAGTAAATTGGCTGCAGATGTGATTTTTCGCACGCTTTTTTCTGTTCCAATCGAAGATAAAACCGCGAGCAAAGTATTTGACGCTTTTCGAACCTATCAGCGTCAACAACCGGTTGCTAATCTGCCTGCGCTGGTGCCCGCGCTGCGCTGGCTGCCATTTTGGCAAAATCGCCGGGTGAAAAGGTCGGCGCTTGAAATCAGAGGCTTGATCACGCATCTGACCCATATACGACAAGACCAGATTGCCGCAGGCCGCGCACCGCAAGACTTGGCGACGCGGCTGTTGAGCACGCAAGATCCCGAAACAGGCACGCGGCTTTCCCTATCTGAAATGGTCGATCAGGTTATGATTTTCTTTCTTGCGGGCCATGAAACCAGCGCTGCTGCGCTCAGTTGGGCGTTATATTTGCTGGCGCGCTATCCCCAGTTTCACGATCAAGTGGCGCAAGAAGCCGCCCATCTGACGGGTTCAGAAGACTTTGCCGCAATACGAAACCTGCCATTCACCTGTGATGTATTTCGCGAGACGCTGCGCCTTTATCCCCCCGTGCCGATGATGGTGCGCGAGGTCAAGCAAAGGGGCGAAGTGTTTCGGGGCCGCCGCGTGCCTAAAAATAGCTTGATCATAATTAGCCCTTGGTATGTGCAGCGGCAGAATAGGATCTGGGAACGTCCGGATGAATTTGACCCCATGCGTTGGCAAGAAATGCCGATTGCTGACTGCCAGCGTCAGGCCTTTTTGCCATTTTCGTCTGGGCCACGCATCTGCCCTGGTGCAGGGTTTGCGATGATTGAAGGGCCTTATCTATTGGCGCGCATCGTTCAGAAATATCGGTTAAGCTGCCGCGATTTGCCGGTTCCGCAGCCCTTGGCGCATCTCACTTTAAGGGCAAGGTCAGGAATTTATCTGCGTTTTGATCCCCGCTAAGGCTGTTGCAGAACCGCAGGTTTTATCGCAGGAACGAGTGTTAATTATCGTTATGGCGGCTCAATCGCATATAATATTGTAAAACATAATCGCGAATTGCGCTTGCCAAACCTTCTTCAAAGGGGCGCTCTTCATCTACTTTGGCTGCCAATGCGTTGATGGCAAGGTTTTCATCGGCGGCAATTTGGCGAAAAGCAGTCCAAAACCGATCTTCAAGCGAAACGCTTGTGCGATGGCCGCGCAAGGTTAATGAGCGTTTTTTGGGCTTGAGGCTCATCGATCGCTTTTATGCCGCTCAAGATGCGCGTCTAGGCGACTTTGCGCGTTTTGTTCTACCTTTTTCTGGGCTTTTGTCCGCCCAAATTTCATCGCGTTTTCAGCGGCTTCGGTTTTTTTCTGAGCGGCTTGTTTTGCTTTTCGGAATTGGTTGAGATTGATCGATTGGCTCATGCTTTGGGCCCGACCATGTTTTCCGGGCGCACCACCCGTTCAAAAGTTTCTGCATCTACAAAGCCAAGCGCGATAGCTTCTTGTTTCAGCGTGGTGCCGTTTTTATGCGCTGTTTTGGCAACTTTTGTGGCGTTATCATAGCCAATCTCAGGCGCTAGCGCGGTGACCAGCATCAAGCTTTCACGCATCAGTTTGTCAATACGGGTTTCATCGGCTTCCAACCCATCGATCAAATTATCGGTAAAAGCATCGCATGCATCACCGAGCAGCTGCATAGATTGCAACACGTTATAGGCCATCATGGGTTTATAAACGTTCAGTTCGAAATGCCCTTGGCTGCCTGCAAACCCGACCGCGGCATCATTGCCAAACACTTGCGCGCAGACCTGCGTGAGGGCTTCGCATTGCGTGGGGTTTACTTTACCCGGCATGATCGAACTGCCAGGTTCATTTTCGGGCAAGACCAATTCGCCAAGACCACAGCGGGGGCCTGAGCCGAGAAAACGAATGTCATTGGCAATTTTAAACAGGCTGGCTGCCGCTGTTTTTAAGCTGCCCGATATTTCTACCATCGCATCATGCGCGGCCAATGCCTCGAATTTATTTGGCGCTGTCACAAAGGGCAAACCCGTGATTTTCGCCATATTGCGCGCGACAAGAACATCCCAACCTTGTTTGGTATTCAGGCCCGTACCCACCGCGGTGCCGCCTTGGGCCAATTCATAAATATCCGTGAGGCTGGTGTTGATCCGCTTGATCGCCATCGCAACTTGATGCGCATAGCCAGAAAATTCTTGTGATAACGTCAGCGGCGTTGCATCTTGGGTATGCGTGCGTCCAATTTTGATGATGCCCTCAAACGCCTCAATTTTCGTCAAAAGGGCCTTATGCAGTTTCTGCAAACCAGGCAGCAAAACCTTTTCGGCAGTCATCGCGGTGGCAATATGCATGGCGGTTGGGAATGTATCATTTGAGGATTGGCCCATATTGCAGTGATCATTGGGATGCACCGGCTCTTTTGAGCCGATGGTGCCCCCCATTAGCTCGATTGCTCTATTGGCGATCACTTCATTTGCATTCATGTTTGATTGCGTGCCCGAGCCCGTCTGCCAAACCACCAAGGGAAAATTATCGTCAAACTTGCCGTCAATCACTTCCGAAGCTGCCTCGATAATAGCGGTTGCGCGCGGGCTGTCCAAACTGCCCAGCTCTAGATTGGCCTCTGCACAGGCGCGTTTAATCACCCCTAAAGCGCGAATAATTGCAATAGGCTGGCGCTCCCATCCGATCGGGAAGTTTAAGATCGAGCGCTGCGTTTGAGCGCCCCAATATTTTGTATGCTCAACCTCTAACGGACCAAAGCTGTCGGTTTCTGTTCTGGTCTCTGTCATGGGGGATCTCCGGTTCGGGTTATTTCTATCGCTTTTAAAGCCGAGTTGCCGCCTGAGCAATATCCCGGCTTGTATAAATTGAAGGGTATAGTTCGCTTGCTTTAAGCGGCGAATTTATTTCCGAAAGCTGTCCAAGCTAACCACATCTGCTTTTTGTGTGTCGCTGTTGGGCTTCTTAAGCTCGGGCTCATTTAACCCAAGAACCTCAAGCGGTCTTTCTGGCGTTTCCTGGGGGTCTAAATCCTCATCAACATGCTCCTCATTGGTTTTTTCAAACCGAACCCCAAATTCAACTGAGGGATCCACGAAGGTTATGATCGAGGCATAGGGGATATAAAGCGCTTCGGGTTCATCGCCAAAGCTGAGTGTTACGGAAAACCCATCCTCTTGGACCACGAGATTTTCAAACCAATGCTGCATGACGATGGTGATTTCTTCGGGATAACGCGTTACCAGCCAATCGGCGATTTCAACATCAGGATGCATGGTTTCCAAGGTAATGAAGAAATGATGCTCCCCTGGAAGCCCGTTATCGGCCACGCGTTGTAAAACTTCCTTTATAAAGCCGCGCATCGCCCGGTTCATAATGTTTCCGTAGTCTAAATCGCCGCTCATCTCGAACCCCTGCTTATTTGCAACCACAATAAAAGGTTTTGCGCATTGTGAAAGGGTGCTCAGCGACAAATCCCAAAGATTTTCGATTTAAGCTGATAATCGCGGGTTAAGGGCCGATCTAAACGGCATGCAGGGCAGTGTTTAAGAACATATGTGACGATTTTACAAAATACCCTCTGTCCTTCTGCAGCCTTAAATCCCGAAGGTCGGCGCAAAACGCGAGAAGATCCTTTTTAGGTGTCATGATGGGCACGGCTGTCCGCGGGCGCTTCAGCCCGCTTGTGCATGCCATAATCCCGCAAAACCTGCGTAACCTTAAGCCGGTAATCTGAAAATATCCCTTCTCGCCCCAATCTTTGCGCCGCTCGATGCTCGGCAAGCGCGCGCCATCGGTCCACGGCAGCTTGATCTTCAAAAAAGGAAATAGACAAGAGCTTGTCGGGGTTGCTCATGCTTTGAAAGCGCTCAACGCTGATAAAGCCTTCAATCTCCTCTACCATCGGGCGCATAGCCGCGGCTATATCTAGATAATCTTGCTTGCGCCCAACCGCTGGTATAACTTCGAAAATTATAGCGATCATTTGCGCTTCCTCTCACGTATCCACCACATCTTGCCTCAGTCTTGCAGACAGTTTTGGTTTTGAACAGGTTTCTTGAGGGGCTGTAACAAATTGCGAACGGCAGAAACGGGCCTGTATCTTGATAGAATGACCCGTTGTTTTTGCATAGCGGGTATGTGCCGGCAGATCTAACTAACCGGCAGGCTCTGCACTATCTCTTTATCGGATAAAGCAGATTGCTATGTCTAAATTTGTATCGCAGCTTAGCCGAAAATTCTTGGCCTCATTCGATAAATCAGCCGCATGCCACACCGAAAAAGCACGCGGTTTATATTTATGACGATGTTCCAATAGGGCAGGGCACAATGGGCTGTGTTTTATGAAAACATGTTGCTTGCACCCTGCCTTTGGTTCATCCAGGTCGGTTCTCTGATAAGTTTTTGGCGGGTGTGCGGCCGGGCAGTTGTATTTTTTGTTCAACCTAACTTTTGAAAAGATTATAAGATTTGTTCTAACGGGTCTATCTCAGGTTTGATTTCAGTGAGTTTTGCAAACCGCCACTTATTTCTGGGGTAAAGTAGCTTTTCAGAAGTAAATGAGAATGCAGATGGGGTTGATGACACATCTTACGCGGGCGTGTGTTTCAGTAGGTTTGGTCTTGGCCCCTTGCGCTTAAATTCACTGAGGCTTTGCGATGATGGCACGAGATCACGATCAATCTGGTATTTCTGATACCCGATTTTCACCAAAGTTATTGGCAATGGAAAGAACCAAAAATATTTATAATTTACTTGACCCTAAATTATTTCTTATTGGCGAAGGGTGCAAAGCCCGTATGCATTAAAAGCGCGAGGGGGATGTTGGTTTTTTATGTAGAGCGGGTTGAGCGCAAACAGCGCCTAAACGCATCTGGTCCAGACGGTGTTTCTTCATCTCACCACATATCCGCACTTATTTTTGGCAATCGGCAGAGGTTTTTTAACAGATTTTGACCTGATGATTGCCAAAAAAGGGCCATTGTCTTCCTTTGGCGTATTCGGTTTTCAGCGCGTGCCAGAAATTCCTACGGGGCAATCATGGTGCAGCATCTTTGAAACGATATAGAAATCAAAGGCTGTTTTCAAACCGCTGCTTAGCCGGATAAGGTTCGACAGACAGCTTCACCCTGAAAAATAGGGGAAAAGTGAAGGCTTCTGTTGCCAGGTGCCTTCGAACCCCGCCTAAGGCTGCAAAGCGTTAGGGCTTAAGTTTTCAATAGTTCCGGTCGCTTACGCGGCCATCGCCATTGGAGCACGATTGTCATTTGCAATTGTACATTTTGAACCGATACGGTGGTATCTCGCCGAAACAAAGCTAACCCTTTTACACGTTCGTCGATCCTATTTCGACCCCTCAGCCGCCAAATGAACGGATTTTGGTGGAGTCGCCGGGTACCGCCCCCGGGTCCGATCCGGTTATTATGAGCGCGTTTATGTCCATAGTTCCAAAGAACATGTTTAGAATATGATAGGCTTGGGCTGATTTCAATAGGCAATGCCGCGATCGCCTAGATCAAAGACTTTTTTCAAGCTTAGATCTTTCAGTCAGGATTGAGCTTTTTGGTTATCAATGTCGGTTTTGATTTTTTGCTTGGCTGCAAAAACATTATCCGCGAGGTTTTTGGTATAATCGCTCAGGGCCAATAGCGCATGCTCTATCTGCTGTTGATTACGTTGTTCAAGCGCATCTGCGATATCTGTGTGCAAGCTGATAATTTTTTCTCGGTTGCGCGCGGTAAAGGTGATCATGTTCATCAGCGGCTGCATCGCTTCAACAGCTCCGGCCAATTGATAAGATAGGATCACGTTATGCGCCGATTCTACCAAGGCCCGATGAAAGGTTACATCCGACGCACACCAGCCTTCATCGCTTAATCCCGGTTGGGTTTGACGGTGTATTTCAGCGCGCATGGTTGCCAACTGGTCTGCGGTGCGGCGCTGGGCGGCGAAAGGCGCGCAAGAACGTTCAAGCGCAAAGCGCGCCTCGCAGGCCACGTCAAAGCTGACATCATTCATTGATAACAGCAGCGTTGAGGTGGTGATTTGTTGGCTATGGGCCTCTTCATAGCTGATCTGGTTGATAAACGCTCCTCCAAATGCGCCGCGCTGCGTGCGGATCAAAGATTGAGCGGCCAGCCGTTTTAAAGCCTCGCGCACGGTGGGGCGCGAGACTTCGAATTGCTCTGCCAACTCTGCTTCTGAGGGCAAGCGGTCATTCACGTTTAACTGACCGCCTATAATCGCGTCGCGAATGGCCTTTGCGATCTGAGCTGAATAATCAGCATTTTTTGTGGGATCAATTTTCATTTGTCAGACAATTAAAAGTCTGACATTAGAAAAGCAAGCTCTATATGTGAGTCGATATTTGGCCGATCCTCTCTGTGATCTTATTAAAAAGGTCTATTTTATGAACGAAAAACAGATCCCTTTTAGAAATGTGTTTTGGCTTGGTTTCTTTGCCTGCGTTCTACTTGCGTGGTGGGTTATGTTTGATATGAGCCTGTCCATGGGGCTGGATCTGATTGGTCGGCCGGGTATGATGGCCGAAAAAATGCGCGGCATGGACCCTAGTATGGGAATGCCGATGCCGATGGCGCGGTTCACCCCCGTATTTGGAATGTGGGCGATCATGATGGCGGCGATGATGCTGCCCACTATGGTGCCAACTTTGCGCAGTTATGAGGATTTGATGATCAGTGCGGATGGAACGCGGGCCGGTTGGCTGGGCGTGGTGTTGGGCTATATGGTTATCTGGCTGGTTTTTGCTGCGGCGATTGCCTCAGTGCAATTGTTGCTGCTCTATCAAGGCATCGTCGACATGTTGGGGATAGCCAAATCAAAAGCAGTCTCCGTTGCGTTATTGGTTGCGGTTGGCGCGTTTCAATTCACGCGCATGAAAGAGCTGTGTCATGGGGTTTGCCACAGCCCAAGCTTGTATTTCTTGGGGAAGTGGAAGCCGGGCTTTATGGGCGGTGTTCGTATGGGGCTTGGCCTTGGTGCCTTTTGCGTGGGCTGCTGTTGGGGCTTTATGGCTTTGGGGTTTGTCGGAGGCGTGATGAGCTTGCTGTGGATGGGGGCTGCGACTTTATTCATGGTCCTGGAAAAATTGCCGCAAATAGGACAGCGGGTTACAAAGCCGATGGGTATTTTGTTGATCTTGGGCGGCGGTGTTCTCGCCGTTGCAGGGTAAATTTGTAAATGGGAGTGATGAAAAATGGCGGTTAAAAAACGTCCAGATGCGGATAGGTTGCCGATCAGTCAAAGAATTGATCAGCGAATGGACAACCCTAAACGCCGGAAGATGAACCCCACGGATTGGGCGATTAAGGGCGAGCTGTTCATGAATTGCTCTTGCACCGTCTTTTGCCCCTGCGTGGTATCTTTGGGCGCGCATCCTCCAACAGAAGGGCATTGCCATGCTTGGATGGCGGTTGTGATTGATGAGGGCCATTATCAGGGCGAAAGCCTGTCGGGTTTGAATATTGGTCTGCTTGTCGACATCCCTGGGCGGATGGGCGAGGGCCAATGGAAAGTGGCGGCCTATATTGATGAGCGCGCCAACCAAACCGCGTATAATGGCTTGCTGAAAATTTTCAGCGGTGCGGCTGGTGGAACGACGGGATTATTCACCATGCTGGTGTCTGAGATCATTGGCGCCGAGCGTGAAAAAGTGGAAATCATGCGCGAAGGCAATCGCCGCGGGTTGTATATAGGCCGTAAAATCGCCGGCGAGATTGAAGCTTTAGAAGGCAAAGATGCAGACAGCCCGGTTATGATCCAGAATTCCAAATATTGGATGGGTCCGAATATCGTTGCGGCGCGTGGTTTAAAATCAAAAGTACGCGACTTTGGTCGTATTTGGGATTTTGGCGGCAAGTCAGCTGAAATTTGTCAAATTGATTGGCATGGGCCGAAATAGCGGCTCTTTTCGAAAATTTTTGGGTATTCCCATATTTGTCAAAGGTTGAATAGCGATGGCTTTGATTTCTCCTTCGCGCCGTTTGCGGCGCACTCCGTTCTCTGATGGCGTGGAAGCCGCAGGGGTAAAAGCATATACGGTTTATAACCATATGCTGCTGGCAACGATGTTTCGTTCGATCGAAGAAGATTACCATCACCTTAAATCTGCGGTGCAGATCTGGGATGTGGCCTGCGAGCGCCAGATTGAACTGCGCGGCCCTGATGCGGGGCGGTTAATGCAGATGCTGACCCCTCGAGATTTGCGCTCAATGCTGGCTGGTCAGTGTTTTTACGTGCCAATCGTGGATGAAACCGGTGGGATGCTGAATGATCCGGTTGCCGTCAAGATTTCGGATGAGCGTTGGTGGATTTCCATTGCGGATAGTGATCTGCTGCATTGGGTTAAAGCGATCGCGCATTCTTTGCGTCTCGATGTTTTGGTGGATGAGCCTGATATCTCGCCCTTGGCCATTCAAGGCCCAAGGGCGGATGATTTGATGGCGAACGTTTTTGGCGATGCCATTCGCGATATTAAGTTTTTTCGTTATGGGATGTTTGATTTTCAGGGCCGCACCTTGGTTATTGCGCGGTCGGGATATTCAAAACAAGGCGGATTTGAAATTTATGTTGAAGGTTCGGATATCGGGATGGATCTTTGGAACGCGCTGATGGAGGCTGGAAAGCCCTATGATGTATGGGCGGGTTGCCCGAATTTGATTGAGCGGATTGAGGGTGGCTTGCTAAGTTTTGGCAATGATATGACAATGCAAAACACGCCGCATGAATGTGGTTTGGGAAAGTTTTGCAACACGCAAACGGCGATTGGGTGCATCGGGCGCGACGCGTTGCTGCGGGTTGCCAAAGAAGGCCCTGTGAAACAAATTCGCGCGCTGGAAATTGAGGGAGGGCCCGTGGGCCCCTGCGATCAGCTCTGGCCGGTGATGGCCAAAGGCAAACAAGTCGGCGCGGTCAGCTCAGCCGCTTGGTCTCCTGACTTTAAAACCAATGTTGCGATTGGTATGGTGCGTATGACGCATTGGGATGCTGGCACCGATGTTGATGTGGTGACAAAGGATGGCGTGCGCGCAGCGCGCGTGCATGAGAAATTTTGGATTTAAAGGAAAACTTATGTTCAATGCAGTTTTGATTGAAAAAGACGAAGATGGAACGGTAACAGCTGGGATAAAAGCGCTGTCGGAAGAGCAATTGCCTGATGGGGATGTGACCGTTGCGGTTGATTATTCTACGGTCAATTATAAAGATGGTTTATGCTTTACCGCCAATGGCGGTGGTTTGGTGCGTAATTATCCGCATGTGCCGGGGATCGATTTTGCCGGAACGGTTGAGAGCTCGCAGGATCCCCGTTATTCCGCAGGTGATAAGGTGGTTCTGACCGGTTGGCGCGTTGGCGAAGCACATTGGGGGGGCTTCTCTCAAAAAGTTCGGGTGAAGGCGGATTGGCTTGTGCCGCTACCCGATGGCGTGACACCGCGGCAAGCAATGGGGGTTGGCACCGCGGGAATCGCTGCGATGTTTGGTATTCTTGCGCTTGAAGATCACGGCCTTACACCCGAAAAAGGTACGGTTTTGGTGACAGGGGCCGCGGGCGGCGTGGGTTCAATTGCGGTCGCGATATTGTCGAATTTGGGTTATAAAGTTGCCGGCGTCACGGGGCGGCCTGAAAGCGAAGCCTATTTAAAATCATTGGGGGTTAGCGAAATCATACCGCGCGATGAGGTGAATGAGGCGATCAAACGGCCGATGGAATCGGCGCGTTGGGCGGGGATCGTAGATGCGGTTGGCGGCGAAATGCTGGCGCGTGTTTTAGGCCAATTGGTTTATGGCGGTTCGGCCGCGGCGATTGGCAATGCGGGCGGTGCGAAACTGCCCGCCAACGTTATCCCATTTTTATTGCGAGGCGTTAACCTCTTGGGCATCGACTCGGTTATGCAGCCTTATGAAAACCGCCTTCGCGCCTGGCAGCGGATCGGCAAAGATTTACCGATGGACAAGCTTGAGGCGATGATTAGCCCGGCCGTATTGGCTGATATGCCCGAATTGGGGGCGCAAATCCTGAAAGGTCAAGTGCAAGGGCGCGTGGTTGTGGATGTGAATGCGTAGCCCCATTTAAAACGCTCCGCCGCTGGGTTTTGAAACCTTGTTCGGGCGGAGCTTTTTTTTTGAAACAGGTGCGGGCTGTATTAATCCCGCACCTTTTTTTTGGTCAAACCGCGTCTGGCGTTTCAGCTTTGGTGTTTGCATCCGCGCTTGGGTCATAAATAATCTCGACGCCGGCTTTCTCGCGTATGCTGTCTTTATAAATAGCCTTTATCAGCGCGATCCCCATCAATGCCATCACCATACTGAAGGGCAGGGCGCCAATCACCATAGCCGTTCGAATTGCTCCTAAGCCCCCGATAATCAACAGCGCGCCAACCACCAATCCCAAAGCCGAGCCCCAAAAGATAATATGTGGGCGCCCTTTGGGCCCTTCATCGCCACCGGAATTGATGGTGTTAATGATCAAGACCGCGGAATCGGCTGAAGTGACCAGATAGGTCAGCAAGAGGATCACCACGACAACCGCCATCATCCAGGCCTGCGAGCTGCTAAGAATAACGTCGAGCATCACAAAAAGCTGTGCTTGTGAACCCGCCGTGATGATGCTGTCGCCAGCGGTGCCATCCAGCGTTAAATCAACGGCGGTTCCCCCTACGATGGCAAACCAAATAAAACACATGGTGGCGGGAATAAGCATTGCGCCCAAGACATATTCGCGAATGGTGCGGCCTTTTGAAATTCGGGCAAGGAAAACACTAACAAAAGGTGCAAAAGCGATCCACCAAGCCCAGTAAAACACCGACCAGGCGCCTTGCCACGCGCTTAACGCATCGCCGGTTTCACTGCCGTCGGCCTTCCAGACGGTGAATAAGGTTTTCGGAAGCGTGACAAAATAATCAAACATGCCAACGATCAGCGCCTGCAGGCCAAAGAATGTACTGCCGAAGACAAGGAAAAAAGAACAATATGAAAAAGCTTAGACCCATATTGATGTTTGAAAGCCATTTGATCCCTTTGCCCACGCCCGAAAGCGCCGATAGGGTTGAGGCGCCCATTATCACCAAAAGCGCAAGGATGATACCGGCGGTCGAGGCCGTGCCTTCCGCGTTTAACACCCAGTCTCCGATACCCACACGGTGCAAGCCTGCAACAAATTGCTGAACGCCAAAGCCCAAGGTTTGGGCCACGCCAAGCACCGTGGCCACAACGGCTACGATGTCAATAATGCTGCCGACCGGTCCCGAAAGGCTTTTGCCGAATAAAGGCGCAAGACCGGATCGAATGGTGAGGGGCAGGTTGCGCCGATAAGAGAAATACGCCAGCGCCAAGCCGGCCAGCGCATAGCAGGCCCAAGCAGAGACGCCCCAATGCAGGAATGATCAGCGATAAGCGGCGGGTACGTTATCGGCCTCATATCCCGTGGACAATCCGCGAGTGACGTCGGGATTATGACCAAAGTGATAAATTGGTTCGGCGGTTGCAAAGGTGAGCATTCCGATCCCGATCCCAGCGCCGAACATCATCGAAAACCAAGAAAAATTCGAAAATTCGGGTGTGTCGCCGGGTCTGCCAAGCAAGAGCTTGCCCGAGCTTGGAACCAGGGCAAATAACAAACAAACCACAACATAGAAGGCGATGACGAAGATATACCAACTGGCAAAATTGGTTAACAGAAACGAATTTAAGGCGCTTAGGACATTGCTGGCGTTTTCTGGAAAAACAACCGCCCAAATAATCAGCGCGCTTACCAATATTTTCGCACTGATGGTGACGTCCTTGCTGAATCCGGAATAAAACCCCGTATCAGATGTTTCTATTGGAAGGTTCATTAATGCTGGCTTTGTGGCCATTTTGTTATCCTTTTTACTGGTAAACGATCTTGTCTAACAAAATTTTTTAGCTTTGCGCTTAGATTAGTTTGCCGCTTAACCCTTAAATCTTATTAGTTTTTTTACGTTTATTTCGCTGCACTCATGGTTGGCCACTGGCTGCTGCATGGGCGTATTTAAAAATATTCTTTAATAAATAGTCTTTAGTATTGTCTTTATATACAAAAGTATAACTTTGGTCAATCTGTGAAAATTGGGGGGTGGCTTGGTCGAATAGGCTTGTAACTGGGGCTAAAATTGGGTCCTGTCTTCCTCTCATTATACCGGGGTTGCCATGCTTGATTGTGCGTTTGTAAGATCTCAATTTCCCGCTTTCAGCGAAGCTGCTTTGCAGGGGCAGGCATTTTTTGAGAATGCGGGCGGCTCTTACACCTGTCAGCAGGTGATCGATCGTTTGTTCCGATTTTACACACAGCGTAAAGTTCAACCCTATGGGGCTTATGCAGCCTCTGGGTTGGGTGGCGCCGAGATGGATGAAGCGGGTGCGCGTTTATCCGCCATGATGGGTGTTGCGGCGGAAGAGCTTAGTTTTGGGCCATCAACGACCCAAAATACCTATGTGCTTGCGCAGGCTTTCAGGGCTTTTTTGGCAAAAGGCGATGCGATTATCGTAACCAACCAGGATCATGAAGCCAATTCAGGGGCGTGGCGGCGGCTTGAAGATGCGGGCATTATTGTCAAAGAATGGGGTTTAAACGCTTTAACCGGCCAATTGGATATTGCCGACTTAGAGAATCTATTGGACCAAGACGTAAAATTGGTGTGTTTTCCGCATTGCTCAAACGTGGTGGGGCAAGTGAACCCCGTTGCGCAGATTGTTGCTTTGATACATGCAAATGGATCTTTTGCCTGCGTAGATGGGGTGAGCTATGCGCCGCATGGCCTGCCAAACCTTGCCGAATTGGGGGCAGATATCTATCTGTTTTCTTCCTATAAAACCTATGGTCCGCATCAGGGTATTATGGTGGTGCGCGAAGCGTTGGCGCGGCAATTGCCCAATCAGGGGCATTTTTTCAATTCGGATTACCTAAGCAAACGGTTCACGCCGGCAGGGCCTGATCATGCGCAAATAGCCGCCTGTGCGGGTATGGCAGATTATATTGATGCACTATATGAGGCGCATTTCACGGCGGCTGCAGTACCAGTAAAGCGCGCCGAGGCGGTTCATGATTTGATGCGGGCGCATGAGCAAAGCTTACTACAGCCTGTGCTTGATCTTTTGCGCGCGAAAAACGCGGTGCGGCTGCTCGGGTCTGACAAAGCCGAAAATCGCGCGCCAACCGTTGCGATTGATCTGGGAACTTCGGCGCGGCCCATGGCCAAAGCCCTCGCCGCGCGCGGCATCATGGCAGGTGATGGGGATTTTTACGCCAATCGGGCGTTGCGCGCGATGGGTGTTGATCCTAATCAAGGCGTGTTGCGGCTGAGCTTTGTTCATTATACGAACCAAGCCGAAATTGATAAATTGCTGAATGCACTAGATGATTTACTTTGATCCAGATCAGGTTGCGGCATCGTAAAAGCTAAAGATATGCGAGGGAATGTGCAGCAAAACGCTCCGATTATTTACTGGGTTCGCCGCGATTTACGTCTGAGTGACAATCCAGCGCTTCGTGCTGCGGCTGAGCAGGGCAGGCCGGTGCTGCCGGTGTTTATTCGAGACGCGGCTGTGGATCGTTTAGGTGCGGCGCCGAAATGGCGGCTTGGGCTGGGTTTGGAACAGTTTGATCAGGCGTTGCAGGGGGTTGGAAGCCGGCTGACGTTTCGATCTGGCGCAGCGCTGGAAACCTTGCATGCGCTGATCAAAGAAAGCGGTGCCGATGCCGTGTTTTGGGCGCGTGAGTATGACCCTAAATCGGTACAGCGCGATAGCGATATAAAAGGAAAGCTGAAAGATCTTGGGATTAATGCGCGCAGTTTCGGCGGTAAATTGCTACATGAGCCGTGGAGCGTGGAAACCAAGACAGGCGGCTATTATAAGGTGTACACGCCTTTTTGGAATGCGGTTAAAAATCGAGACATTCCCGCGCCGCTACCCGGCGTGGTAAAACTTCAAGCACCGGCTAATTTTCCACCTTCAGAAAACCTGTCTGGCTGGTCACTTGGATCTGGGATGCAACGGGGGGCGGCGGTCGTGCGCCCGTATGTAAGGCTGGGTGAAGAGGCAGCGCAAACGCGTTTGGCCGATTTTTGTCAGTCCGACATTGCCTCATATAATCGGTTGAGAGACGTTCCGGCCGTTGTGGGCACCTCTGGTCTTTCGGAAAACCTGGCTGTTGGGGAAATCAGCCCCTATCAATGTTGGCATGCCGGCCTGCGGGCCTTGCAGGATGGCAAAGAGGGCGCTGAGACGTTTTTGAAAGAGATTGTTTGGCGCGAGTTCGCCTATCACCTGATGCATCATACGCCGCATATTTTGGATCAAAATTGGAAACCTGGTTGGGATAGGTTTCCCTGGAACAAAGATGAACAGGATCCGGCGGTACTGGCTTGGAAACAAGGCCGCACAGGCATGCCTTTTGTTGATGCTGCGATGCGCGAAATGTATGTGACCGGGCGCATGCACAACCGAGGCCGAATGATCGTGGCCTCCTTCCTTACAAAACATCTGATGACCGATTGGCGTATTGGGTTGCGATGGTTCGAATCGTGTTTGATCGATTGGGACGCTGCCAGCAACGCGATGGGTTGGCAATGGTCGGCAGGGTCGGGGCCGGATGCCACTCCGTATTTTCGGGTTTTTAACCCAGAGACGCAATTGGCCAAATTTGATCCCAAAACCCTGTATCAACGCCAATGGCTGGCCGAGGGATCTTCTGCGCCAAGCCGTACCGCTTCACTTTATTTTGAGGCTATACCAAAAAGCTGGAATTTATCTGCTGATTTGGCTTATCCTAACCCCGTTATTTCGCTGGCCGAGGGACGCCAGCGTGCGTTAGATAACTATAAGAACCGTGACTTTTAAGAGGTAATGATGCTGTTTACGTCGACCCAAAATCAAAAGAACTTGCCACGCTATTTTTCAAGAGTGTTTGATATGGCGTGCAATATGAATTTTGGCCAGTTGGACTTTGCTCTAAGCGATGGCCGCGTGTTTCGGGCGATTGGCAGAAACCAGGGCCCGATCGCGCAGTTGAATATTCACAATCCTGATATTTTTGCGCGCCTGATCCGAGAGGGGGATTTGGGGTTTTGTGATGCCTATCTGGATCAGTGGTGGAGCACGCCAGACTTGCAGGCGTTTATGGATTTGATACACGCAGATAATGACGATTTGTATGATGGATTTCCGGGAATGGCGTTGGTGCGTTTCTATGAAAAATTTCGATTTTGGCTACAGCGCAACTCAAAAAAACAAGCGTTGAAAAATATCAGTTACCACTATGATTTGGGCAATGATTTTTATCAGCTATGGCTTGACGAAACGATGACCTATTCCTCTGCCTTGTTCAAAACCGGACAAGAAAGCTTAGAAAATGCGCAATTGGCTAAATACGCCTCGATGGTCGAACAGATGGATGTGCAATCGGGTGATCATATTTTAGAAATTGGCTGCGGGTGGGGTGGGTTTGCAGAATATGCTGCAAAAGAGCATGGATTAAGGGTAACCGGCCTTACCCTGAGCAACGAGCAGCTTGTATTTGCCCGCGAACGCATTGAAGCACTGGGCCTGTCCGATTTGGTAGAGTTCAAGCTGCAAGATTATCGGGATGAAACCGGGCAATATGACGGGATTGCAAGCATCGAAATGTTTGAAGCTGTGGGTCAAAAATATTGGCCTTCATATTTCAAAGTTTTGCGCGATTGTTTGAAACCCGGGCGGCATGCGACGCTTCAGATTATCACTGTGCAAGATGCGCGCTGGGACGTCTATCAAAGAGGCGTGGATTTCATTCAGAAATATATTTTTCCGGGTGGAATGCTGCCAAGTCCGAGCGCTTTGAGAACCGAGATTGAAACCGCCGGTCTGAATGTGGTCCGATCCTTAGAATTTGGCGAAAGCTATTCGCAAACCTTGCGCCGCTGGCATGATGTGTTCAATGGAAAATGGGATCAAGTCGCGGCTTTGGGATTTGATGAGCGCTTTCGCCGCATGTGGAATTTTTACCTTACATCTTGCGCTGCAACGTTTTCGACCAGCAATTGTGACGTCACGCAGATTACCGTGACCAACCGGTAGCCGGCTTTTGGGCGCGTTATGGGCTGTGATCTTTACCTATGCCTTGCACCCGCTGCGTCTGATCTATGGTCTTTAAAAACAGACCCACAGTTCACAAAACTGCAATAGCGTAGCGGGGCTTTCGCTTGAGTTATGTGCCCAGAGCCACTAAGGGGTTGGCACACACGGTCGAATTGAAAGGGGTTTCATGCATTATGCGCCTGCCTTAGAGCATTTGGTTGGCAATACGCCATTGATCAAGCTGCAAAATGCCAGCAAGGAAACCGGATGTACGATTTTAGGAAAGGCTGAATTTCGCAATCCAGGCCAATCTGTCAAGGACCGCGCAGCTTTGTTCATCATCAAAGATGCAATCGCAAAAGGCATGCTTCGTCCCGGTGGCGTAATCGTTGAAGGGACCGCAGGGAATACGGGGATTGGATTGGCCGTGGTTGGCGCCTCAATGGGTTTTAAAACGGTGATTGTAATTCCCGACACCCAAAGCCAGGAAAAAAAAGACGCGTTGCGTCTGCTTGGGGCGCGGTTGGTCGAAGTGCCCGCCGTGCCGTATAAAAACCCAAATAATTATGTGCGCTATTCCGGCCGCTTGGCGGCTGAAATTGCTAAAACCAGCCCAAATGGTGCGATTTGGGCCAATCAATTCGATAATATTGCCAATCGGCAGGCGCATATTGAAACCACGGGTCCTGAAATCTGGGAGCAAACCGAGGGCAAGGTAGATGGCTTCATCTGTGCTGTTGGTTCTGGGGGAACCCTGTCTGGCGTTGCGGCAGCCTTGCAGCCGAAAGGCGTTAAAATAGGATTGGCTGATCCGATGGGGGCTGCGCTTTATTCCTATTACACCGAGGGCGTTTTCAAATCTGAAGGCGGATCTATTTCTGAAGGTATCGGGCAGGGGCGTGTGACTGCAAACTTAGAGGGGTTTCAGCCGGATTTTGCCTATCAGATCAGTGATCACGACGCGTTGCCGATCGTTTTTGATCTGATGCAGCATGAAGGCTTATGTTTGGGGGGGTCGTCAGGGATCAACGTGGCAGGCGCGATGCGCATGGCCCGCGAATTGGGACCCGGACATACGATTGTAACCATTCTTTGCGATTCTGGCGCGCGTTATCAGTCAAAGCTGTTTAATCGCACGTTTTTGCGTGAGAAGGGCCTGCCTGTCCCTGATTGGCTGGAAGAGACGACGAGCGTCGTGCCCGAAGTGTACGAAACCCCGTGAAGGCGGTCGCTAAATTATGGGCTTGGGGCCTGCTGTGGTTTATTTGGATGGGTCTCAGCCTAGCCGCTTTTGCCCAATCGAGCCTTCCGGATTATACGCGATGGAGCTCTGAGTCTGCTTATGTAGAGCGGCAAATCTTGCAACAGAACGTTTCGGAAAGCCTGCGCGGTTTGGTTGCAGACTGGCGGGATCAATTTATCCGGGCAAGCGATGCGAATTCGGGGCGTATTGCGACGTTACAGGAACAAATATTAGCGCTTGGTGATCCCCCAGCGGAGGGGCAGAACGATCCTTTGGCGCAGCGCCGAAGGGCGTTGAACGCGGATTTGGCAAAGCTGCAAGTGCCCGTTGCGCAAGCGCAAGAAGCCCTGAGTAAGGCGCAGGGGCTGGTCAAGGAAATCGATCAGCTGATCCGAGCTGAACAAAAATCAGCATTGTTCGAATTGTCAAAAAGCCCGCTTTCGATAGTGGCTTGGCCTAAAGCTTTGCTAGAGCTCAGCGATATTATGGGCGGCTTACTAGGGGAAACGTTTGAAACCATACCGCTTGCGCTGACGCTGCTGGCGGGGAAGCAGCTTCTTGCTTCTTTTGTGTTAAGCCTTCTTATCGCGCTGCTATTACTGCTTGCCGCGCCGCGCATCGTGCAGCGGCTTAGCAGAGATCTGACTTATCAACGCCAGGGTCTGGTCTCGAGCACTGGTTTTTTAAGCACGCTGGTGATCGCTGTGGTGAAAGCGTCGGGGCTGCATTTTCTTTTATTGACGCTGTTGGAAAACGGTTTTTTGGGATTTCAAGGCACGTTGTTGATCGAGCGGGCGCTAGATCATTATTGGGCGGCTTGGATTTTTGGGGCGTTCTGGCTAGGGCAACGCTTATTCGTAGGAGAAACAGCGGTTTTAACCGCGGATGGCAACCAAAGTGACGAGCGCAATGCCCGATTGGTTGGTGCCTTGGCAATTGTGTTTATTGTTCATGCGGTGCTCGAACTGGTCGCGCATCATGAAGCCAGCTCACAGCATGTTCTGGTGATTTGGACGTTTCCCCTTTTGGTTTTAACAACGTTGATTTTGATGCGCTTGGCGCAACAACCGGGTGAAAGCGCTGAGGAAGCGGTCGCGCTTGGCGCGTCTGCAGATAAAACAGCGCCGCTTTACCAAACGATGATGTGGTTGCTCAGGCGCGTTTCTCGCTTTGTTGCGATTATTGCCACTTTGGCTGGTGCGCTGGGCTATATGAACGCCGCCAATGCTTTGCTGTACCCGTTTGTGCTCACGCTTGGCTTGTTGGCGTCAATTTTGGTTTTGCAGCGTTTGGTGAGCGATACATATGAAGTTTTCCTCGGCAAGGCCGGCGCAGGCAAGGATGCGTTGCTGCCGATTTTAATCGGCTTTTCGTTCCTTATATTGGCGCTGCCGGTTTTTGCGCTTATTTGGGGCGCGCGGGCGGTGGATCTGATAGAGCTTTGGAGCCAGGTGTTGAGCGGTGTTCAAATTGGTGAAACGCGCCTGTCACCTGGTGAGTTTTTAACGTTTGTCATCATTTTTACCGCGGGCTATATGGCCACCCGGTTTGTTCAATCGGCGTTAAAAGGCTCTGTACTGCCCAAAACATCGATTGATCCGGGCGCTCAAACAGCGCTTGTATCGGGAATTGGATATATCGGCATCTTCCTGGCCGCGCTGGTTGCGATTTCTTCGATTGGGATCGATCTGTCATCTCTGGCCATCGTTGCGGGTGCGTTATCGGTTGGCATCGGCTTTGGGTTACAAAATATCGTGTCAAATTTTGTATCTGGCATTATATTATTGATCGAGCGCCCAGTGAGTGAGGGCGACTGGATCGAGGTGGGCGGAAAAATGGGCTATGTGCGCAATATTTCTGTTCGCTCCACGCGGATCGAAACGTTTGATCGCAGCGATATTATTGTTCCAAATGCGGATCTTGTTGCCGGGGTGGTCACAAATTACACCCGCGGCAACACTTTGGGCCGGGTTATTGTTCCCGTTGGCGTGGCCTATGGAACGGATACCAAACATGTGGAAAGGCTATTATTAGAGATCGCAGGAAACCACCCGCTGGTGATGGGTGATCCTGCCCCATATGTGGTTTTTAGCGCCTTTGGTGATAGCAGTTTGAATTTTGAAATCAGAGCTATTTTGCGCGATGTGAATGCGATGTTGCGCGTGAAAACAGATTTAAACCATGAGATTGCGGCCGTGTTCCAAGCCGAAGGGATTGAGATGCCCTTTGTTCAACGCGATATTTGGCTCCGAAACCCAGAAGCGCTTACCGATGGCGCAAAAAGCTCAAAAAGTGGCTAACCATTCACGGTTAACGGTTCCGAGCCTCGTAACGGATACGCGGTTTCGAAAATCAGATTGCAGCTTGAGCGAAGAAGAGCTATGCGCCGCCTCTGATAAACGATGTGCCTGTTTACGAGCAATTGCGTATCGATCGGTGTTGTGGCTCCGTGTTAAGTAAGGGGCATTTCCTGCGGCAAGAAAGGTTTGCAAGCTGAGTGCAATAGGCAGACGCGTTATCCCTCTGAACAATTTATAGGGTCTTGAAGTCTTGCGTTCTGTCGCTTTTCTGGTGGAGGCATAAGGCCTCTTGCAAATCACCCAGTGGTCGGGCTAAACCCCGCGTATGGACAGGTGGCCGAGTGGTCGAAGGCGCACGCCTGGAAAGTGTGTAGGCGGGAGACCGTCTCCAGGGTTCGAATCCCTGTCTGTCCGCCAATACCTATT
>Ga0209631_10002802_pt1 | contig 20512 bp, 17 predicted proteins | sample COG_08_FD_184752 | JGI IMG/M metagenome (GOLD analysis project Ga0209631, IMG submission 184752) | Pelagic Microbial community sample from North Sea - COGITO 998_met_08 (SPAdes) (version 2) | ecosystem: Environmental > Aquatic > Marine > Neritic zone/Coastal water | place: Helgoland, sampling...
AACCAAGATGAGATAGACCGAAAAGATGTAAGAATTGGTGACACAGTTTTAGTTCAGAGAGCTGGTGATGTCATTCCAGAAGTTGTAAAAGTAATAAATAGCAAAAGACCCCGGAATACATTGAAATATACCCTTCCAAACTCCTGCCCAGTTTGCAGTAAAGAGGTCCTGCGGCCAAAAGGTGAATCTGTAACTCGTTGTAATAATTTATCATGTCCAGCTCAGATAAAAGGACGCATTAAACACTTTATTTCAAAAGGGGGTTTAGATGTTGAGGGTTTTGGAGACAAGCTTGTTGATCAACTGGTTGATAAAGGTTTAATTCAAAACTTTGATGGAATTTTTAGATTAAGCTTTGCGGATCTTGAGAGCCTAGATAGGATGGCAGAGAAATCATCTCAAAATATTATCAATGCTATAAATAATTCCAAAAAAACAACATTTTCTAAATTTATTTACGCACTTGGGATACGAAATGTTGGTGCACATTTATCTAAAGTGCTTGAAGAAATATTTGATTCAAATATTATGAAATTTCAACAAGCATCAATTGAGCAGCTAGAGCAAATAAATGAAGTGGGTCCAATTGTTGCTGAAGCAATCATACGCTTCTGGTCAGATAAGTCAAATATGGATATGATTAATCAATGCTTTGATTGCGGGGTTGAGCTTTCTCAAAATACTTTACAAAGTCAAATTCTTGCCAATCTTAGCTTTGTATTCACTGGTACATTAAAAAAGATGAAAAGAAGCGAAGCAAGGAGTTATGTAGAATCTAATGGTGGAAGTATAAGCTCATCGGTTAGCAAAAATACAAGTTATCTTGTTGCAGGTGAATCTAGCGGATCAAAATTAAAAAAAGCAACTGAACTCGATATCAAAATAATTGGTGAACTTCAATTTTTAAAAATGATTGATAAATAAATCATCGTATTTTTGTTATCATAAATAATACTTTTATTAAAAAATATGTAGGTTAGTTTGAGCTAATGGATGCGATAACAATTAGAAATTTAACAAAGAGCTATTCCGATACCGTAGCACTTAAAGGTGTTGACATAAATATTCGTGAAGGAGAGTTTTTCGGCTTATTGGGTCCCAATGGCGCTGGCAAAACTACTACGATCAATATACTTACAGGACTCGTAAGAAAAGATAGTGGTGAAACTAAAATCTTTGGTTATGATACAGTTAACGATTTTAGGTTTACTAGGAAACAGGTTGGAATTTCCTCGCAGGAGTTTACTCAAGATTGGTTTTTTCCTTTAGATAAACTGCTTTTATTCCAAGCGGGCTACTACGGCATCAAGAGCGAAGATGCAGAAGATCAGGTTGAAAGTCTTTTGGAAAGATTAGGTTTAAAAGATAAGCGAAATGCTAAAATTCGCCATCTATCTGGGGGTATGAAACGTAGGTTTCAAATAGCAAAAGCGCTTGTGCATAACCCAAAAATATTAATACTTGATGAACCTACTGCAGGCGTTGACGTTGAATTAAGGCATGAGTTGTGGGACTTTTTTTCAGAATTACATGATGAAGGAAAAACTATTCTACTAACTACGCATTATATTGAAGAAGCTGAAATGCTTTGTGACAAGGTTGCAATAATTGATTCAGGTAAGGTAATTACCGAAGGTTCGCCAAAAGAGTTAATTGGTAAAGATTCTATGTCGGGAATTACGATACTTCTTTCTGAATCATTTCAAGGCGTAGAAAATATTCTAAATCATTATACTTTTACCCAAGATGACAAAAGAATTCATTTTTCTACAAAAGATCCTGAAGGTGATATGCCAAAGATTATTAGAATTTTAAGTGAAGCTGGTGCTCATATTCAGCGAATTGAAACAGATAAATCTTCACTTGAAGATGTGTTTCTAAATCTAACTGGAAAAGGAATTAATAAATGAATTGGGTTGGATTTAAAACGCTCACCTTTAGAGAGGTAGGTAGATTTTTTTCTGTATGGAGACAAACAATAGTGCCGGGCCTTATTTCATCAATACTTTATATTTTGATATTTGGATTTACGCTTGAAAAGCGAATTGATAATATTGATGGTATTCCCTATACTCTTTTTATTCTTCCAGGACTGATCATGATGAATGCGCTTACTAACGCAACCTCAAACTCTTCCTCTTCAATGCTTCAAATGAAACTACTTGGACAATTACCTGATATTTTACAAGCACCTTTATCAAGTTTTGAAATTTCTATGGCTTACATTATCGGAGGAATGGTGCGAGGCACAATTAATGGAATTCTTATTATGATAGTAGGTATTCTTGTAGGTGGATTAACAGTAGAAAGCCCGTTACAAACTATTGCTTTTATTTTCGTAGTTTCGTGGGCATTCTCAAGCGTAGGTTTGTTATTAGGTCAACTTTCTGAAAGTTGGGACCAGCTAGCTACAATGCAAAATTTTATTCTTACCCCGCTTAGCTTTTTAGGCGGAATATTTTATTCAATAAAAATGCTGCCTGAATGGGCACAATCACTAAGCATGTTTAATCCTATATATTATATGATTAATGGATTACGATATACAATTTTAGGTATTTCTGATTCTGATCCATTTTATAGTTTTCTAATTGCAACGCTTATGACGCTAATATTTACCATCGCATCAATAAAGGTTATGGAAAATGGTAAAAAAATTAAACAATGAGATTTCTAAAGTTTATTGTTATTGTTCTGGTTTCGATTTTGTATGCTCAAACCGATTCTACAAAATGGAAGCAATACAGTAGAATTGGATCCGTTAGTGTTGATTCAACAAGCGGAGTTTTTGGTTTTTTCCGGTTAAACAGAAAAACTGACGTAACATATAAAGATCTTCGATTATTTGCATACGGAATTCAAAATCAATCGTTTCTGTATTTAAGATACAAATCAAGTAATAAGTATGGAATTGATTCAAAATTTTATAGGTATACAATTACCTCTATAAGAAAAAATACACGTGTAGATATGAATTTTCAATATCATTATAATCAAGGGTTTGGGTATTTTGCAAACCAATACAAAAACGGATTGATTAATATTGAAATCGGACACGGTTTTGATATGTCAGATTATTTAAATGCTACAAGAAAAACTTCATATATAAAAAGCGGTATTTTTTGGGATCATAATGAAACTTGGTTTTCAAGTAAATTTGAATTTGAGCATTTTCAGCAAATAAGCGAAGTTGTTCAAAGTAACTTATCAAGGAATCAATATATATTTGAAGTGATATTGCCAATCAATAAAAGCACGTATGTCAACTTAAACATAGAAGTGGAAGATTTCTTAATTAAGAAACAAACAGATGCTTCATCCCTCACTTTGGCTTTGGGATGGGAAGGTGATATAGGGAAGCTATTTTAGCTTATTTTTTACAAATGCTAATATTGTTCGCGGATATTCATCAACAACTACAATAAAGCCTTTTTTATCTAAACGCACAACCCCTTCCCAGTTCCTAGATTCTTTATTAATTATAAATTGAATTGGTTCAGATGGTGTTCTCTGTATTTTATTTTTATAAATCTTATATTCCACCAGTCTTTCAACATGGTCATGCATTTTATGCGTTCTACCTTCTACTGTATTCGTTAATACCTCGTCAAAAGCAGGCTTAAGTCTTTTTTTCTCACCCGGCCAATAAAAATTTAGAGCCCAAAATCTACTTTTTTTATCTACTCTGGTAGCATCTGTTAATCTATACTCAAGATTTTCAAACTCTAAAAGCTTTGATTCTTTAAGCGACCTACTAAATGAAATTACTTTGGGATCAGGATAAACATTTTTTCCATTAGCTTCAAAAATAACAAGAATTTGATTTCTGAATTTTATTAAACTTTCAAAACCCATATTTTTGATATTAACAGGAACCAATATCTCAGTTAATGAATCATTATCAATTTCAATTACTGAGTTATTTCTATTAATTGCCCCCTTAACTATATAACTTTTCATAATATCATTATCTTTTGATTCAATTAATAGATAAACATTTTTACCATCAAAACATATTGCTTCGAACCCTTGATACCCTTCAATGCTTTTTCTATAATCAGGTAATTTAAGTTTGATTTTCTGCGGCACGATTGGCCCAGGTGACTTTTCATTTAACCAGTCGTTTAAGTGGGATTTTGAAATTGAATAAAAAGCTGGATCATCGTAATCAATATATTGAGGCAACAGTATAAGCTCATCCTTATACCACGTCAAGCCAGACATTTCTAAAGATTTATCTTTTGCAGAGCCTTCAAGCATAATTTCTTTCACCAGCTTTTCCTGGCTGCTTGCAAAAGATACTAAAGCTAAAACTGATAAGACGAAGGAGGTGATTTTATTTAACATATTTTTTATACCAATCTACTAATCTATTCATGTAGTCTAATTGATGAGGCCGTTCAATTAAGCCATGCGGTTCTCTAGGATATAGAACAAATTCTGTTTCTATATTTTTAATTTTTAGCGCCTGCCAAAGTTCCATCCCTTGCTCTGGGTGAACTCTTTCATCTCGCATCCCGTGAATAATTAGTGTTGGCGTTTTTGCTTTATTTATATGAGACAAGGGCGATCTATCCCAATGTAGTTGTTGGTTGTCAAACCACCATTGATTCCAGTGAACAACTGACATTTCATACGGAATATCCGTAGTACCTACAAAGCTTATCATATTAGTTAAACCGGCGCCAACCATTGATGCTTTAAATCTGCTCGAATACCTTGTTGCTGCTAGAGCAGAGAAATATCCTCCGTATGACCACCCTCCAGTTCCAACTTGGTCCTCATCAATAAATCCTTTTTTAATTAAATAATCAATACCTTGAAGAACGTCAATAAATTCTTCACCACCAAGATCGTCGTGATTGGATTTTGAAAACTCTACTCCTCTTCCAGCGCTTCCTCTATAATTTGGTTCTAAAACAAAATAACCATTAGCAGCTAATAACTGAACAGGGTATGTTGGTCTCGTGTTCCATCCATCCTGGCTAACGCCTTCCGGTCCACCATGAATTTGTAATATTAAAGGATATCTTTTACCGTTGCGGTATACCAATGGGTATGTTAATACCCCTTCAATTGTCTTACCATCTCTTGCTTTCCAGGATATTGTTTCTTGTTTTGAGAGCTGTATGTTAGTTAGGGCAGGATTTGAGTATGTTATCCTTTTCATTTTTTTAGAATTGTAAAGCCCAACATACAGTTCGTTTGGATTTTTACGACTATTTGCTGTAACAACAAGTTGCTTTGTGTATCTATGAAAAGAAAAGCTAGATATTATCTCGTCAGGCGCTAGTACATCGTTCTGGTTAAATACATCCTCTGGTAAATTGTTTGCCAAGAAAATTGTTGATAAAACAGTTTTTGTTCCTCTTTGCGATAAACCAATAACGGTTTGATCATCAATCCAATCAACGTCTACAAAAGATTCCTTAAAACCTGGGGTGATTAATTTAGATTTACCATTATTAATATTATGAACAAAAATACTCTGAGCTAATGGATCATTGTATGAAGTTGCACCTAAATATACTAGTTGTTCGCTGTTTGGGGATATTGACATATTTGAAAGTTTTCCAGGTGTTTCCGCAATTTTTCTAGGATTTCCATTAGGTGCTTTAACAATATATATCGAACTCTCTAAATACTCGATATCCGTGTTTACTTTTTCCGCTGCTTGAAAAGCTATGAATTTGCTATCATCTGACCATTCAAATAATGACACATTTAAATCCTGCCTAAATATGGTTTCATGTGATTTAGTTTCTACATCATAAATCCACAATCGATTGTAAAGTTGCTCATCGCCCATTACTATCATATCGAACCCATCTTTTTTCTTCTTTTTTATTTCTGAGCTTTCATCGTCTTTTGATGTGAACGCAATCCATCTTCCATTTGGAGACCATTTGTACGAACCAATTCCATTTTTATGATTGGTCATCGGAAACGCTTCGCCGCCATCTGTTGGAATTGTATATATCTGCGTTGATTTATTATGATTTTTTCTCAAAGATAAAAATGAAAGGTTGCCGTTTGGGGTCCATTGTGGGTACCAGCTGTTATTTGGAGATGAGGTAAATTTTCTTTGATTCAATCCATCGACATCTGTTATCCAAATCTCTCTGAAAGAGCTTCTGTTTTTAGAATTTTCAGAAGGGGGAACAATTTTGACATATGCAATCCTTGTTCCACCAATATTAATAACTGGTTGCATAATATTTTCCAGATTAATGATGTTTTTAGCTGTAATCGGCTTATCTGCAAATACAAATGAGAGGCTGACAAAAAATAATAAGAATTTTTTCATAACTTTTCCTTAGTTCCTTTTTCACCCCCAGGTGAATACGATTTAAGTAGATTTAATTTAATATCTTTTAAGCTCATCCAAACTGGTTTCATTTTATTTGTTGAGAATAGTGACGCCTGATCGTTGAAGTGAGTTGAGCTTGAATCAAGTGTAGCAGATCCAAATTGATGTATACTTTGTGAACTTACTTTTCCTTTGGGGCTCCATTCTACAATTTGAAAATAGCAGTCTCCGGCAATTGCTGTTCTTTGGCCTTTGTCTCCCGTCGTATATATTGCCCTAAGAATATCGGGTCCTCCGCTAAGCGCTAAGTTTTTACTGCCACGCTTCAACCTTTGAATATCTCCCCATCTAATATCAAATTTACCAAAATGGTCTTTTGTTTTCTTTATGCTGACCTTTAAGCGTTTCATAATCAATTCATAATCATAAATATAGTCGTCTGGGTTATATACAGGTTTAATTGCATCTAGTGCATACTGTACTCCTATTGCTAAACTGTCTGTTTCATAATTCCAATTATTTAATATGTTTAGAACTTGAGAAACTTCATCGTTTTTGGTTGTTGTTTCAGCTAAAAATCTTTTAAGATTTGTTACTAGTACAGAATTCTCTGAATATTTAGTATCGTATTTATATTTATAAAACTCACTCTTGTCTATGGAGCTATCATTTCCATATATCTCATGGGCTCGAAGCGCGCGGTTGGTTTGAAACCTTTCAATACCAAGATTTTTGCTGTAAAGACTTTCATCGGGGTTGTCGGTTCCTATTGTTGCAAGAAATGGTGAGCTGTTGCAGTTTTGTAAAAAACCGGATTTAGGATTTAATATTTTAGGTAAATCTTTATAGGGTAAATAATCTTTCCATAAATTTTCAGATGTATTTCCTATAAGGGGACTTCCTTCCCAATTATAGCCATCTTTTCTATTAGGAAATAACGCATTATATAAATAAAAAATGTTTCCTGTTTTATCCGCGTAAATCGTGTTGAACATTGGAATCGCCATTAGTTTTAAAGCTTTTTCAAAATCATTGAAATTTTTTGATTTATTCATTCTGTACCATTGCTCTAAATAACGAAATTCATTATGCCCAGAATATCTAACGGCATATGATCCATGGTCATTTTTGATAACCGGTCCATGCTTTGATCTAAAAACTTTTCTTTTAAACGTCCATTTAATTGGTCCCCATATTTTGACTTTTATCTTTGCTTCTGATATTTCAAAATTTTCATACCTACCATCGAAATAATACTGATTGGGGTTTTGTGGATTAATAGTTAATTCATAAGTATCTATTAAATCTGGACTATTTACAGTATGGCTCCACCCAATACTTTCATTATGTCCAACTAATACAACTGGTGAACCAGGGAAAAGGCCACCTACCATATTCCATCCTTCATTGCTATTCAAGTGCACTTCATACCAAGCCACTGGACCTACCCATGGTTGATGAGAATTAATTAAGATTCTGGTAGATTTATCATCCGTTCTTTCTGGAGATAGTGCAATGACATTTGAACCAAGCATTCTCTGGTTGAGGGCTTTGGATTGATAAGCTGAAGAAGATTTGTCTTTGCTTGGATATTCATTCGAAGCCAATCTTCCTAGAGTGCCATCTAAACCAAACATTAACGGCATTCGATGTATAAAACCAGCAACTATATCTTTTCCTTCTACAGGGAAGACACCTTTAAATGCCTTATCAGGATGAAGCGATGCATAATGATTGATCCCGTCGGCATATGCCTCGCTGATTTTAATCACATCGCTAGATAAACCGTTTTCGTAATTCTCTTCAACAATATCCCAAATTTTTAATAATTGAACCATATAGTCGTTTGCAGCCACAGACCTTCCGTAGTATTTAGCCAAATTCCCTCTAGCAGCAATAAGAATATCTTGAATTGTTTGAAAATCATCTTCCGAGTGAGCATAGCCTAAACCATAAGCAGTGTCTTCATCTTTATCTCCGAAAATGTGAGGCACCCCCCATATATCTCTATAGATTGTTACATTGTATTTTTCATAAGGTTTAGATGAATTCTTATTTTCTTTTGAAATAGTATTTATTTTAAATTCATCATCAATCATTAAAAAAGTAAAAATGAATAGTAATATTTTATTTAGAACGATTACCATTCAAAAGGCCCGTCTATAATTTCCCAAAGATATAGACATGCTAACGTTCGGTAAGGTCTCCATTTTTCTGAACCTTTTAACATTTCATCTTTATTAGGAAGATTTTCCATGTTATATAGCTTTGCATATCCTTTTTGTATAACTAAATCACCAGTCGGAAAAACATCGGGACGGGCCAAAGAAAAAATAAGAAACATATCAACTGTCCACTGTCCTATGCCTTTAACTTTTATCAATTCGTTCCCTATATATTTATCATCCAGAGAGTCTATGTCTGAAAATTTTTTATTTATAATAGGCCATTCATTTGCTAAAATATGAATATAATTAATTTTTTGCTTCGATAAACCTATTGCCTTGAGTTTATCAATTGACATAGAAGTAACCTCTGCTGGTTTTATTTCTGGAGAGGAAAATAATTTTTTAAACCGACTATGGATTGCAAATGCAGATTTTGTGCTTAATTGTTGATAGACAATATTTCTTACCAAAGATTGAAAATAAAATTTTGTCTCATTTATTTTGGGCTTTGGGTATTCTTTAATTATTATTGCAAGCTGCTTATCTACCTTGCATAAATGCTTGATTCCTTTTTTAATATCCATAAGTTGATATTTCAATTGGGAATTATATCATAGACTGAATCGATTGTCTTTCAGCTTCAATTTGTTTTTTATTTTCGCCTTTTTGCTCCAGAATGTCAAGAACATCTAACGCTCTTTGATAGAGCTCCTGACCTTTAAGTACATGGACTAATGTAAAAGTAGCAAGGCGTGGACTTATTGAAGCTTTCTCAATCATGATATCTGCAGGAATTTCTTCCTTATTTTTTTTCTTTTTTGATTTTTTTGGAGATAAAAAATCATCTGCAAAATCATTGCTTGGATCAACATCCTTTGCCCGTTTCCAGCTGTCGGTTAATGTATTTTTTGATCTGCCCAATTGTTCTTGAAGAACTGGTAATGCTGCTGCAGCTGGCTGATGAGATGGTACTTTTTCTAATACTTTTTTTAGTAATTTTTCTGCTACAGTTAAATTTCCTAGCGCCATTTCAGCTTGCGATAAAATGAATTCTCCATCAACAGATTCCGGGTGATGCTCTAAACCAATTTCACACACTCTTTTTGCTCTAACATAATCTGCCTTGGTTTGGTAGATGTCAGCAAGAACAGGAAAGAGGACTGTATCAAAATGATCAGCAAAGTATAATTCTAATTCTGTTTGATTGTTTATATCCATTTATCTTCTATTTTCTTTAACCCAATTAGTTATGTAATTTAATGTTTCTTTGACTGGGGTTCCAGGTCCAAATAGTTTACCCATACCAAGACTTTCTAATTCTTCCATATCTTTTTTTGGTATTATTCCCCCTCCAACTAACAAAACATCATCTAAGCCCTTTTCATTCATAAGTTTCAAAACATTGGGGAAAATGGTCATATGCGCATTATTGAGACTTGAAAGAGCTATGACATCTGCATCCTCTTGAAGAGCAGATGCAACAATCATCTCCGGGGTCTGTCTTAGACCAAGATATATAACCTCCATACCAGAGTCTCGATATGCCGAGGCCAAGACTTTAATTCCTCTATCGTGGCCATCAAGTCCCGGTTTAGCCATTAAAATTCTTATATTTCTCTTCACCTTATGATATTAGTATTTATTTATTCGGAAATCCATACATTCTTTTTACCGCAAATACCTCTTACTTCATCCAAAAAAGATTTGCTTGAAGAAACTTTTATATTGTGCGCCAAAATGCGCTGCATTCTGCCATTTTCACCGTTCATATGAAACATTAATCCACATTTACCCTTATGGTCTTTAGCTAGTTTTGAAATTTTAACTACATCCAGATTGGCATTATTCAAATCTATCTTGATATTGATATTCTTTGAGTAAATCTCTTTTGCTTTTTCTACAGTAACAATTTCTTCTGCAATTAGCTTTAAATCAGAAAAATCGGTTTCGTCGGTTTGCTTGCCTTTTATAAAAACGACACTATCATTTTTAACTAAATCTTTATATTTCGAAAAAACACTGCTAAAAGCCAAGATTTCTGCTTGCCCTCCAAGGCAGTCTAGTTTGAAAAAAGCCATTTGATTATTCTTCTTGTCAAAATGAAGTTTTAGATCTGTGATCGCACCACCGATTCTTACCTTATCATGATTTCTAGGATTAATCTTTTCAGTAAAATCAAAATTTGAATGCTCTTCAAGATCATCTGCATATTTTAGAAGTGGATGCCCAGAAATATACATCCCTAAAACCTCTTTTTCATTTTCTAACATTTTACTTTCGGACCATTCTTCAACGTCACTCAATTTAGGCATCATTGACTGGTTTGATGTAGATCCTGAACTTCCCCCAAATAAATCTACCTGATTTTTAGATTTTGCGTCCTGCTCACTTTGTCCATATTTGAGAGAAACTTCTATTTCATTAAATTTTTGCGCCCTGTTTCCATCAAGACTATCCATTGCTCCAGCCATAATTAAGCTCTCTAAAACTTTTTTATTTACTGTCTTAAGTGTAACATTCGCTGTGAAATCAAATATTGATTTGTAATTCTTTTTATCTTTTCGTGAATCAATAATTTGCTCAAGAGCTTTGGTACCAACATTTTTAATCGCATTAAGACCAAATGATATTGTATTGTTATTGACAGGTCTAAAATCAATTGAAGAAACGTTTACATCTGGTGGATTAACGTCTATCTTCATTTTTCTACATTCATTTATCAATATGACAATTCTATCAATATTTGACATTTCACTTGTTAGGTTTGCGCTCATAAACTCAGCAGGATAATGAGTTTTTAGCCAAGCCGTTTGATAAGCAACATAAGCATATGCAGTTGAATGACTTTTATTAAATCCATATTCAGCAAATTTTTCAATTAATTCATAGATCTGAGCAGCAATTTCGGGCTGGATATTATTTTTCTTTTGAGCGCCGTCAATAAACTTTACTTTCAATTCATCCATAAGTTTTTTGATTTTTTTACCCATTGCTCTACGCATTATATCTGCTTCAGCTAATGAAAAACCTGCAATTTCGTTAGCTATTTGCATTACTTGCTCTTGATAAACAATGATTCCATATGTTTCTTTAAGTATATTTTCCATACTCTGGTGAAGGTATTGTATTTCTTTTTTACCGTGCTTTCTTTTAATAAAATCATCAATATTATTCATTGGTCCGGGTCGATAAAGCGCATTCATAGCTATAAGGTCTTCAATTGCAGTAGGCTTGAGTTTTTTTAGGAACTCTCTCATTCCAGATGATTCAAATTGAAAAACACCAATAGTCAGTCCTTTTGTAAATAGTTTATAAACGGACTGGTCATCAAATGGGATATTTTCAATATTAATATCATTTCCGGTCTCTTTAATTAGCTTAATCGCATTATCAATTACAGTAAGATTGCGAAGTCCAAGAAAATCAAGCTTTAATAAGCCTAGATCCTCAAGACCTTTCATGTCATATTGCGATGTAATATCTCCTTGTGATGATCTATATAATGGTACATAGTCCGTCAAATCCCCTGGTGCAATTACAACACCTGCAGCATGAATTGATGCATGACGATTCATCCCTTCAAGTATTTTAGAGTAATCTAATAATTCTTTGAATTGACCTTTTGAAGCAGCTAATAACTCAGGACTCTGCTCAAGAGCTTCTTCTAAGGTAATGTTTAAAGTAGTTGGGATCATTTTTGCAAGCTTATCTGTCTCTCCAAATGAATAGCCTAAAACTCTTCCAACATCTCTTACAACCTGGCGTGCTTTCATTTTTCCAAAAGTAATAATTTGGGTTACAGAGTTTTCTCCATACTGGTTCTTTATATAATCAATTACCTCGCCCCTTCTTTCAATACAAAAATCTATATCAATATCAGGCATACTTATTCTATCGGGGTTTAAAAATCTTTCAAATAGAAGTTTGTGACGAATAGGGTCTACTGTAGTTATGCCTAAAGAATATGAAACTAGGCTACCTGCAGCCGATCCACGGCCAGGACCAACTGGTATCATATTATCTTTAGCATATTTTACAAAATCAGCTGTGATTAAAAAATATCCTGCAAATCCCATCTTTTCAATTACGTTTAATTCATGATTTAATCGTGATTTAAGTTCTGGAGTATAATCACCATATCTAGCCTGTACTCCCTCAAGGCATAGTGATTTTAAATAATCATCTGCATTCGAATTTTGTGCGTTTTTTGGGATTGGGAAATTGGGTAGATGATATTCGCCCATTGGTATTTCAAGATCAATACTGTCTGCAATTTTTCTAGTATTTTCTATTGCTCCAGGAACATCTTTGAACATGTCAAACATTTGGTCTTGGGTTTTAAAATAGAATTCAGGTGTTGCATATCTAAGCCTCTTAGGATCATCTCTATCTTTTCCTGTTCCCAAACAAATGTGAACATCATGCGCTTCCCAATGTTCATGCTTAGCATAATGCGCATCATTAGTACAAACCATTGGTAAATTAAGCTCATGGCTTAATTTTTTCATATTTTTAATATTTTGTATTTCGTCAGGTATCCCGTGATTTTGAACCTCTAAGTAGAAGCGATCACCAAAAATTTCAGAAAAACGAAGCGCTGTTTTCTTTGCTCCAGCCCAATCGTCTTTAATCATTTTTTCAGGAATTTCACCTTTTAAGCAACCAGAAAGACAAATAAGACCTTCGCTATGCTCTTTTAATAAATCCATATCTATTCTTGGTCTATAATAAAAACCCTCTAAATACCCATGAGTTACGAGTTTCATAAGGTTTTGGTAGCCAGTATAATTTTGAGCTAAAAGAACAAGGTGATTATTTCCCCAGCCCCCTTCAGCTGTCGTTTTTTTGTCAAACCTGCTCCCAACTGCAACATATACTTCGCAACCAATGATCGGCTTTATACCTGCTTTTTGAGCAGATTTATAGTACGGAATAACGCTAAACATATTACCATGCTCAGTAAGTGCCACAGAATCCATTCCTAAGTCATCAATAGTGTTAACTAGTGTTTGAACTGTTTGAGCTCCATCCAATAGACTGTAGTCGGAATGATTATGTAAATGCACAAATTCTGATTTCATTTATATTTTAACCTTTAATACTCTTTTATTATTATTGTAGTCAAGAAGGATAGCAAGGTCTTTGTACCCCTTTGATTTAAATAAGTTCATGACTTTGTTTGGGTGATCGTTTATTCCAACTTCTAAAACCATCCAGCCACCTTTTTTTATGAGTGAACGACCAATATCTGACAGTCTCTCATAAAAATTTAAACCGTCATTAAAATCTGTTAGCGCTAATTCTGGTTCAAAGTCTTTAACATCAATCGCAATATTATGCATCTCATCATGCGAAATATAGGGTGGGTTTGAAATTAGAATATCATATTTACCATTAGGTAGTTCTTTTAAAATATCAACTTTAGAAAAACTAACATTTGCTGTTTTGTGGAAGTCTGCATTTTCTTTAGCTTTTTTTAAAGCACTCCCAGATACATCTAATGATAATATTTGAGCATCTTCTCGTTTTAGAGCAAGAGAAATTGAAATGCATCCTGAACCCGTACCCACCTCTAAAACGCTTGGTTTATTTATCTCTTCAATACATTCTAAAGATATATCGACAAGTCTTTCAGTTTCTTGTCGAGGGATTAAAACATCCTTATTTAAAAAAAATTTATTTCCATAAAATTCTGTATTTCCAGTTATATACTGGAGTGGCATTCTATTTAGTCTTTTATTAGTCCATTTTTTAAGCTGTATTAATTTATCTGGTGATACTACCTCTCCAGAATTAATATAAAGATTGACTCTTTTGTAATTCAAAAGGTCACAAAGTAACCATTCGATTTCTTGCTTTGGACTTTCAAAATCGTTCTTAGCAAAATAATCTTCACCCCAATTAATTAAGTCAATTATTCTGGTGTTTTCTTTTTTTTTAGCTACGACTTGCAATGAACTAAGATACTTCCGATAGCTTTAGTTGTTGATCAGCTAGGATTAAGTTTTCTATTAATTCACTTATATCACCATCCATAACACCATCAAGGTTGTATGCAGTAAAGTTAATTCTATGATCGGTTATTCTTCCCTGGGGAAAATTATAGGTTCTTATTTTTGCAGATCTATCGCCTGTTGAAACCATATCTTTTCTTGCCGCTGCTCTTTCTTTAGCTAGTTGCTCTTGTTCAGCTGCTAATAACCTCGATCGTAATACCTTTAAAGCTGCTGCTTTATTTTTATGTTGAGAAGTTTCATCTTGACATGTAACTACCAATCCTGATGGCAAGTGGGTTATTCTAATAGCTGATTCTGTTTTATTAACGTGTTGACCTCCTGCTCCACTAGCTCTATAAGTATCAATTTTAAGTTCAGCATCTACTATTTGGACATCAGCTTCCTCTGCTTCAGGTAGAACGGCTACTGTTGCAGCTGATGTATGAACTCTTCCACTTGTCTCTGTTTTAGGGACTCTTTGAACACGATGGACACCACTTTCAAACTTTAAAGCTCCATAGGCGCCATCCCCATTAATAGATAATATTAATTCTTTAAATCCTCCAATACCTATCGGTCTTGATTCCATTACTTGGTATTGCCACTTATTACGCTCTGCAAATCGCGAATATAGTCTATATAAATCGGATGCAAATAAAGCAGCTTCGTCTCCACCTGTTCCTGCTCTAATCTCTAATATAATATTTTTATCATCATTTGGATCATGGGGAAGAAGCATTACCTTTAGCTCGTCTTCAATTTTAATGACTTCTTCTTTTAAACCTTCGATTTCATCTTTAACAATTTTCTTCAAATCTTCATCTTCACCTTTTAAAATTGATTCACCCTCTTCAATTTGTTTAAAAGTTGAAATATAATTTTTTGATTTATTAATAACAGGTATTAGTCTTCTATGTTCCCGGGTGACTTCTTTGTATTTATTTTGATTATTTATCAGAGAAGGGTCAATCATTTGCTTCTCTAGTTCTTCAAAATGAAGGATTATATTTTGAAGCTTATCAATCATCCTACAGCTTCAGCAACATACTGTTTTCCCGACATTGTCTTTAATTTATCCCCAAATGCTGTTTCTAGGGCTGAAATTGCTACTTTTACCATTTCATCGTCCGGTTGACGAGTAGTTATATTCTGCAACCAGAGCCCAGGTTTTCTCAATACCCTAAAAAACAAATTATTGTTTCTAGAGCTTATTTTTATGAGTTCGTATGATATGCCTGCTACTAATGGCATCATGGGTAAATGGAAAACGAGTCGTGAAAAAAGGTTTATGTCACCAGTAAATTTTATAATAATTGTGTCTATAATTGAAAACACGATAATTGCTGATAATAATACGATAAACATAAAGCTAGTACCGCACCTAGGATGTTGAGTCGGAAATGATTGCGAATTTTTAACGTTTATATCTTTTCCAGACTCAAAATTATACACCACTTTATGTTCTGCACCATGATACTGAAAAAGTCTCTTTACATCACTCATCCTTGAAATAAGAAAAAGATATAATATAAAAAAACTTATTCTAAACGCGCCCGATATAAGGTTAAAAGCGAACGCTTCTTTTTCAACGTCCAACGCTTTTGTTGTAAGCCACATTGGGGCAATCATAAATAATGAAACTGCTAGACTTATTGCAATAAGGGATGAAAAAAAGTCTGCAAATTTATTTTTAGGTTTATCTTTTTCATCTGGAATAGCAATATCTGCTGACCACTGCAATGTTTCCATACCCATTTTCATTGACTCATACAACCCTGCCATTCCTCTAAGTATCGGCTGTCTCCAAACTTGTGATTTTTCACTAAGAGATCTGAACTTTTTTCGATCAATATGAATCTTTCCTTTTGGGTCTCTAACAGCAGTGGCATAAGCCCCCGGAACTCGCATCATTACACCTTCAATTACAGCTTGTCCACCTACAAGAATTGTAGGCTTCATAACAAATAATAAAATTGCCTTAATCATATTGTTTACTTATGACTTGTTATACTTCTTATTAAATTTTTCAATTCTACCAGCTGTGTCAACAAGTTTTTGTTTACCTGTATAAAAAGGATGGCATTCAGAGCATATATCAATAGATTGATCTCCCATAGTACTATAAACTTTAAATGAATAACCACATGAACATGTAATTGTCCCTAGTTTGTAGTCTGGGTGTATATCTAGTTTCATTTTTTTTTCCTCAAATTATTATTCTATTACTTTAATTATTTTTTTAATTCTTTCTAGGCCATCTTTTATAGATTTTTCATCAATAGCGTAAGAAAATCTAACATATCCTGGAGCACCAAATCCATCACCTGAAATTGTTGCAACATATGCCTCATTTAGAAAAATTTCACATAAATCAAAAGAGTCCTTTATAGTCTTATTTTTATATTTTTTTCCAATATAATATTTAAAACTTGGGAATGCATAGAAAGCCCCTCCAGGGATAAGACAATCTACTTTAGGTAGATCGTTCAATAATTTTACCATATAATCTCTGCGCTGTTTAAAAACTACTATCATTTCGTCTACAGTTGATTGATCCCCAACTAATGCTTCTATAGACGCCGCTTGTCCAATAGAATTTGCGCACGAGGTAGCTTGTCCTTGAATTTTTGACATAGCTTTTATTATATCCAAATTTCCAAATGCATAACCGATACGCCACCCTGTCATAGCATAAGTTTTAGACATACTCATGCACGTTATTATTTCTGTATTTAGATTGCTATCATTTGCCAACTTTTGGCTAATTGTATTTTTCTTATCAAATACTAGTCTTTCATAACATTCATCGGAAATTACTATCCAGTTTTTTTCTTCTGCAATTCTTAACACTTCTACGATTTTCTGCTCTGACCATATAGAACCGGTCGGATTTGAAGGAGAATTTATTATTATTCCTTTAATATTTTTATTTGCAGCTGCAAGAATGTCTTCTATCTCTGGCTCAAAATTATTTTTTGATTTAGTATCAATTAAAACAGGGGTAGCATCTGACAATGTCACAAATTCAGGAAAAGATACCCAGTAAGGTGAAAATATCATTACCTGGTCTCCTGCTTGAAACAAAGCTTGACATGCTAAATAGAGACTTTGTTTCTCACCATTTGAGACTAGAACCTGTTCAGGTGTAATGTTAATTTTATTTTCACGCTTTACTTTTTTGCAAATTGCATCCCTTAATTCAATCATACCAGATCCAGCAGTATACTTAGTTAATCCTTCATCCATTGCTGTTTTTGCTGCATTTATAATATTTTCAGGAGTATTAAAATCTGGTTGTCCTGCACTGAAGTTAATCACATCATGCCCAGCATATTTAAGTTCAGCTGCTCGAGATGTCATTTCAAGAGTAAAAGAGGGCTTAACTTTATTAACTCTATCTGCAAACTTCATTAGCGAATAGAGTGTTGTTTTTTATGATATTCAGAAGAATTATAATTAATTGGCTCATTGGTATTTTGTTTGGATTTTTTACTATTTTTTGAATTGTTTGGATTTGATTTAGTGTTTGATTTTTTTTTATTTTTTGATAGATACGATCTATTTTTTTTATTTTTATTTTTTCTAAAATTTGGTCTTTGAACTGCTGAGATGTCAACTTCAAAAAGAGATGAAACAAAATTATTTTCATCTAAACAAAACTTTGAATCATCTGATTTAGATTTTAATTCATCAAATTCTTTGTTATCAAAAGAAGGCGTATTTTCAGAGTATTCGCCTAAAATAGTTCCATATCCTCTGGTTATTCCGTTCCCGATTCCTATGTAGTTAGGTAAGATGAGATTTGTATAAAATTCTCCTTCAAAAGCTCCCCATCCATTTTGATCTAATCGGGTTGGCTTAAGTGATAAAACATTTATTTTTGAATAAATGTTTTTTGGTAGTTCAAAGCCAGTTTCTCTTGATATAAAAACAATATTTTTAGCAATCAAATCATTTAAATATTGCAATTTATCTTCATCGCTTTTAGATGTATATTTTTTTGATGTATTGAGGTTCAATCCTACCCAGCTTGATATAAATTTATATTTATGGAGTGTTGAGGAAAAAAAGAAGGCATCTTCTTTTTCCTCAACACTTTTTTCTAAAACCTCAAAAGTTATATCTCCAAAATTCAAGTCATCAATTTTTTCTTGAATTTTAAGAATAGGGTCTACGCCTTGATTTATTCCGACTAGAAAAATCTCTTCATTATGTATTTTAACTTGAATTCTTGGGTAAAGAAATTTTTTTCTGTAGGCACCGTTTAGCATAGGGACAATTTCTTCATTGGGGAAATTTTTCATCAACACACCTTTGATCTGATAGGGTGTTTTTTGAACTGGTTTATCAGTTTTTATTTTTACAGTTACTGACTTGATTTTAGGAGTATTGTCGATCATATAAAATTTGACATTTACTGACTCATTGTTTCCATAAATTCGTCATTTGTCTTTGTTCTTCGCATTCGATCTTGAATAAACTCCATTGCTTGAATTACATTCATATCGTTTAAAAGTTTTCTTAAAATCCACATTCTCGCCAATATTTTCTTATCAAGAAGAAGTTCCTCTTTTCTTGTTCCAGACTTTATTAAGTCAAATGATGGATAAATTCTTCTATCGCTTAACTTTCTATCCAGCACTAGCTCCATATTTCCAGTACCTTTAAATTCTTCGAATATCACCTCATCCATTCTGCTGCCTGTATCAATGAGAGCAGTGGCGAGTATTGTTAAGCTTCCACTCTCTTCGGTATTTCTAGCCGCACCAAAAAATTGTTTTGGCTTTCTCATTGCATTTGCATCAACACCACCAGAAAGGATTTTTCCACTATGGGGTATTACAGCATTGTGAGCTCTGCCAAGTCGCGTTATACTATCTAATAAAATGACTACGTCTTCTCCGAACTCAACCATGCGCCTAGCTTTTTGAATTACCATATCTGCTACAGCAACATGTCTTTGTGGGGCCTCGTCAAATGTAGAACTAATCACTTCAGCTTCAACACTTCTTTTCATATCTGTGACCTCTTCGGGTCTTTCATCAATCAAAAGTATTATCATTTTAACTTCAGGATGATTTTGAGATATTGCATTAGCAACTTTTTGCATTAAAACCGTTTTACCTGTTTTAGGTTGTGCAACTAAGAGACCTCGTTGTCCCTTTCCAACGGGAGAAATCATATCCATTACTCTGGTAGATAAATCTTTCGGATTAACTTCCAGGTTTAATTTTTGATCAGGATAAAGTGGTGTTAGGTTATCAAAAAGTATGGCTTTTCTTAGCTCCGCTGGATCTTTTCCATTTATTTCTTCGACCTTAAGAAGTGCATAAAATCTTTCTTTTGACTTTGGGGGTCTTATTTGGCCCGATACCTCGTGACCTGTTCTTAATCCAAAGCGCTTAATTTGCGATGGGCTCACATATATATCATCTGGCCCTGGTAAATAATTAAAATTTGGGCTTCTTAAAAAACCATACCCTTCATTAAGTACCTCCAAAACGCCTGTTGCGGTTACTCCGCCATCTTTTTCAATTTGCGCTTCTATAATTTTTACAACAAGCTCTTGCCTATTCATTCCAGAATAGCTTTCAATTTCAAGCTTTGAAGCGAGCTCGGCGAGCTCTTTAATTCTTAATTTTTGTAATTCACTAACATTCATAAAAAATAACCTTAATTAAATAATTGAACTAACTTTGAAAATTTCTTGAGGAGTACGCCCGAGTCATGCCGGGTCTTTATAAACACGTATATCAATAATTAATGGTAATATTACACAATTTTACATAAAAATGCCAAATTTATCAAAAACTGCCTTTGCAATATAATGACTGCCCATAATTACACCAGGTTGATTTGTTATTTCTACTTGATGGATAAGTTTATTAAAAGCTTTGGTGGGGTCTTTTTCCTTTTCGACATTGCCATGCAATCCATATTTACCCAAAACTAAAAATAATTCTTTTGCTTTCATCAGGTCCAATTCAGATGAACCCGTAACAATCAATTTTTCATAATTATTTTTTAGCGCATTTACT
>Ga0209631_10002805_pt1 | contig 20507 bp, 18 predicted proteins | sample COG_08_FD_184752 | JGI IMG/M metagenome (GOLD analysis project Ga0209631, IMG submission 184752) | Pelagic Microbial community sample from North Sea - COGITO 998_met_08 (SPAdes) (version 2) | ecosystem: Environmental > Aquatic > Marine > Neritic zone/Coastal water | place: Helgoland, sampling...
AACGCCGGCCAAGGCAGCAATCCGTCCAGCTTTCATCGCTGGAATGACATTGCAGGCATCCACATTGATGCTTTCACCATCAATCGATATCGTCATGGCACTTGGATCCACCGCAACATTTTCGCCCCCAAATTCAGATCCGATCCAATCAATCATTCCGGCATAATGCGCATTCCAACCTTCTTGAAATAACGCCATTTTTGAAAATTTCGGCTTTGGATCTGCAACGATAATCTTTGCTGTAGGGTTATGCTGTGAAAGATAATGTGCCACCATAGAGACCCGCTCATAGGGTCCAGGGGGGCATCTGTAGGGGTTGGGAGGGGCCACCATCGCATAGGTGCCGCCCTGCGGCATCGCCATAATTTGCGCCTTTAGAAGCTCGCTTTGGGATCCGGCCTTATACGCATGCGGCATCGCGTTCTGCGAAGATAGATCCCAGCCCTCAACCGCGCCCTCTACAAAATCTATTCCCGGCGACAAGATAAGTTTGTCATAGGGCAGCGCGGATCCCCCCGCCAAGCTTACCATTTTTTTATCACGATCAACGCCAATGGCCCAATCATGCACCACGTTGATGCCACTGGCAGCAAGCTTACCATATGTATGGCCGATATCGTCAAACTCCTTTACCCCGCCTAAATAAAGGTTCGAGAAAAAGCAGGTGTAATAGGTGCGAGTTGGCTCAACCAAGGTCACATCAACTGCACCTTTGCTATCTTTTGCAATATAACGCGCTGCGGTGGCTCCCCCAGCTCCGCCGCCCACCACGACCACACGTGGCTTTGCATGGCCGCCCGCGTGCAAACTGGGTGCAGAAAGAAGGGCAGCTGCCGCCGCTGAATTACCAATAAAACCTCTTCTGGTTAATGACATTTTATTCTCCCTTTGGTTTATAGTTTTCAGTTTTTTAAAGTCTCGAAGTAATGCGCCAATGCCGCGATCTCTTCATCTGTGAGCCGTTTTGCGATCAATTGCATGGCCTGGTTCTCACGATACCCTTCGCGATACGCAAAAAGGGCCGTCACAAGCTCATGAGCGGGCTTGTTCATTATGGTTGGAATGGTCATGTCCTGCCCTGAACTTTGGTGGCAGGTCATGCATTCGCTAGAGAGATATTCACCATACTCCAAATCGCCCTCAAGCGCTAATAATTCTTCAGGAACATCAAAACTCGCTTTTGCCAATCCGTTGGTCCCGGCCTTATCTGTTTGCGCAAGGAAGGCGATCAAATTCTGGCGATCGGCGGCAACTTTCAAGCCAATGAAATTCATCTTTGTGTGTTTCAAAAAGGCTTTTGGATGCGTCAGAAACTGATCCAGCTGCGCCGGCGACCAGATTAAACCGGCCGTTGCCGCCTGTTGCAGAGCTTTTGAATATTTAAACCCCTCTACCTGCCCCGCCCTTGCATCCACAATTGCAGCCAAATGCGGGCCAGAAAGCGCGCGTGCCTCCTCTGATAATGCATGACAGGAGGCGCATTTCTTTTTAAAGAGCGCAGCGCCTTGCACAAGATCGCCGTTGGCAAAAGCTAGGGACGTACCAAAGATGCTTAGAGAAATGCTAAAAACTGCCCCTAAAATTTGCTGCACAGCTATGCTCCCTCGGCGTTCAAATAGGCAATGATCGCATCAATATCCTTTTCCTTTTTAAGGCCGGAAAATGACATTTTAGTGCCCTTTATTGATTTTTTCGGGTTGGCCAAAAAGCTTACCAATTGCGCCATGTCCCAAACCTGACCGGCTTCTGCGGCTTTTTTAAATGCCTTGGAATATCGAAACCCGTCAATTGTACCAATTCCGCGGCCCAGAATATTATTCAAATGCGGGCCTGAGCGGCTTTTTGCTTTGGGTCCAACTTGATGGCAGGCTTTGCATTTACGAAAGACTTTCTTACCCGCGGCAACCAGCTCTGGCGAAGCGGCGGCTTCATCCACCACAGCCGGCGAAACAACGGCTTCCTTTTCTGCTGCTGGTGCGGCAGCTGCCACTTCAGCGGCCTCGGACTTTTCAGTGCTTTCTGCTGCGGTTTCATCCGGCGTTACATCAAGGATCGATGCCCGCATCGTAATCTCAACCCTGTCTTTACAATCTTGCATACAGGGCTCGGATCGCCACAGCGCGTATTCCGTTTCAGGGCGATCATCAACCACAAATCCACGCGCATTATGCATTTCAAACTCGGCAAAATTAGTATCGCTCAATACAAAATCTTCATCCACCAAATCATTGGAGTAAAGCATATAGGCAACAATCGCATAAACCTCATCTGCTGACAGGCTTTGCGCTTCGCCAAACGGCATTGAACGGTTTACATAATCCCAAACGGTTGACAGATAAGGCCAATAAGATCCAACCGTTTTCACCGGATCTTTATCGCCAAGCGTTCCAAATCCACCTGCCAAAACCGGCCAATTATCCACGCCCTCCGCAAAATCGCCATGACACGAAGCGCATTTATCGGCAAATACCTCCTCGCCATAAAGCGCATCCCCGCTGCCGGCGGGAAGCCCCGCGCCATTGGGGCGAATATCAACATCCCAAGCCGCGATCTCTTCTGGCAGCGCTGCGCGCCCCAAGCCCAGCTTGTCGCCAGCAAAAACAGTTACGGGAAGAATAAGAACGGCTGCGGCCCAAAAAAGTTTAAGACACTTCAACATTTTCGACCTCTCCGGTTGGTTTGACATGCCAGGTTTGAATGCAATTATTATGGTACACGGAATTTTCACCGCGCAATTCGCGCAACTGTTGTTTGCTGGGTTGCACATAGCCCGTTTCATCCATTGCGCGGGCCTGCAGCAACATTTCTTCACCTTGCCAATCCATCTCAAGGTAAAACCGCGCTAACGCTTTGTTGCTTTCGTGATTGGACAGTCGCGCTGTTTCCCAGTTGCGCCCGCCATCTTTAGAAATATCAACTCTTTTGATGGACCCGTGACCTGACCAGGCCAAACCTGTGATCACCAAAGCTCCTGGACCATGCTGTATTGGCGCTTGCGGGCTGGGGGAAGTAATCACCGATTTTGCATCCATAACCCAGGTCCATTTTCGAGCCGTGCCATCTTCTAAAACATCGGTATATTTCGAAGTTTCTTCACGGCTTTCCACGGGCCCATCCATCACCTCGATGCGGCGCAACCATTTCACCCACATATTGCCTTCCCATCCGGGAACCACCAAGCGTATAGGATAGCCATGCTCTTTGCGCAGAGCTTCACCATTGGCCTTAAACGCCACCAGCACATCATCAAGCGCTTTTTCCATAGGAATCGAGCGGCCGTTGGAAGAGGCATCAGCGCCTTCAACATACACCCATTTTTCTTGCAGATCTCCCGCCGCGGCTAATCCGCATTCTTGTAACACGCTGCGCAAAGACACGCCGGTATATTCCATATTATGGATCATACCATGAGTGAACTGAACACCGTTTAATTGCGCGCCCGCCCATTCCATTCCAGTATTGGCCGCACATTCGCAAAAATACACATGGTTTTCGCGCGGCAAGCGTTCAAGATCGGCATAAGAAAACACCAAAGGCTGATCGACCAAGCCGTTTACCATCAAACGGTAATCACTTTTGCTGAGCTCTATGGCGCCGGAATGATGGCGCTCAAAAGCGCAGCCCTGGGGCGTAATCGTGCCATCAAGGGCATGAATCGGCGTGAAATTTATCGAAGAAATCGGACTTGCGGTCAGCCAAGGCACGTTGCGCCGCACCACATCGCTTTCAAATTTAATTGGCAACCCATAGGGCGTGGCATCCACCCCATCACCGGTGACTGATGCCCAGTCTTGAACCTCGGTGATAAGAGGATCAGCCTGGGTTCCGCTGGCCGCTTGGGCCGTTACGATGCCGGCCATTGTTGCGGCGCTTCCACGCAAAAATGCCCGCCGGGATTGGGGATTGGGTATAAACTTCAAAATAGGCACCTCCACATCATCTTAACCTGTCAAATATGCACGCGATTCGGCGCCGAACGCTTGCATTTTGAACCAATTTCCTCAGATCTTGACGGAAGCTTGTTCAAAACGCAACAATAAATTCAAATATTTGAATTTATTGTTACTTGCCAGCTGTCATGCTATAAAATGAGATGGAATTTTAGGATCATTACCGATCACCGCCCAAAACCAGACAAACATTAAAACCGTTTGGCGCCATCAAATTGCTTCACCCCATACCGGTCAAAAAATACCGGCTAAACGGAACACCGAAAAGAAAACAGAATGCTCAGAAACGCTCAGTATTTAAAGTTACCCATCTATGCATTGGGGGTTTTTATAAGCTGTCTCAGCGCCACGCTTGGAACAGCCAGTGAAGATATTGCAGATCAATATCCGCAATCGCCTTTATACCAAAAACCAATTGAGTTTTTTCCACAGGTGTTTTCTGCCATCGGGGCAACCGCCCCGCCCACATATGAAAATTCCGGCCATAACAATAACCTGTCTTTTATCATTACGGGCGACGGCGTGGTGGTCATCAATGCCGGAGCCTCTTATCTTTTGGCGCAGGCGCTGCATGAGGAAATCAAACAGCGCACCCGCCAACCGGTGATTTTGGTTATAAATGAAAACGGCCAAGGCCATGCAATGTTGGGGAATTCCTATTGGGTCGATCAAGGTATTAAGGTTTTGGCGCATGAGGATGCAGATGCCGAATTTGCCGATCTTGGCTTTTCAATTTTGGAAACCATGCGCGGATATAATCGCGAAAACGCCGAAGGCACGCGGCTGCAAAGGCCCACTCAAACCTTTAGCGATACCTACACGCTCACGCTGGGTGCGTTTGAGATTGAAGTCTTATATTTGGGCCCGGCGCATAGTCCGGGGGATATCGTAGTATGGTTACCCAAGCAAAATCTGGTGATTGCAGGCGATATGGCCTTTCACGAACGCATGTTGCCGATTTTTCCCCATACAAACGCGGCCGATTGGATCGAAACTTGGGATACCGCATTTGAACCTTTGGGCGCAACGCATATCATTCCCGGCCATGGGCACCCAACCGTGATGCCCCAAGTCCGGCGATACACGCGTGATTATCTGGCATTTTTACGCCGTAAAATCGGTGATCTGATCGAGGAGGGCGGCGAGTTAGAGCAAGCGTATTATATTGACCAAAGCCCCTATGCGCATCTTGATACATTCGAAGAACTGGCCCGGCGCAACGCCGGATTTGTGTATGAGCAAATGGAATTTGAATAAAAGACGTATAATCCAGCATTTCGCTTAGAGGCTGGAAAAATCCAACATGATTTTTAAATTTCAGAATACAATTCTTAAATATGTTTAATTTTTAAAATATTTTCTCAAAAAGTTCGTTTGATTTTCTATTTAAAAGAACTTTATAGCGGGGCTATCGCTATTTTTGAGATCGATTATGTTATTTGACCTTTACGATATTCCGTTTGAAGCTCAGGCGCTATACCCGCTATTCGGAGGCGTATTGGGCGTTTTATTTGGTGCTTTGGCATTGTTAACTCGGTTTTGCTTACGTCAGGCGGTGACGGGGGAGAGCGCGCAGGGCATGGCTGCTAAGTCAGTTTGGGCAACCGCGTTTATAGCCGCGGTTTTGGGCAATTTAGCCTTGGAATATGCCGGGTTTATTGAGCTGTCAGAGCATCGTTTATTTGCCCCTGACCTACCTATTTTAGCGCTTTTTCTGGGTGGGGGACTGTTTGGGATTGGCATGGCTTTGAGCCGCGGATGCGTGTCGCGTGCGACCATCCTGTTAGGCACCGGCAATTTACGCAGCCTCTTCGTTCTCCTTATTTTTGCCATTACAGCGCATGCTACATTGAAGGGTGTTCTTGCCCCACTGCGGGTATTGATTGGCGCAATACAGATTGATCTATCGGTCACTTCGCTGGGGGATCTACCCGGCGGGCCGATTTTCTGGGCTTTAATGCTGTGTGGCGCGGCTACGTTCTGGGTGATCTCAAATTTTCCATCCAAATCTGTCTTCGTTGCCGCGATTGGATTAGGGCTGTTGGTGCCGATCGGGTGGGCGGGCACTTCGGTGCTTTTAAATGATCCATTTGATCCGCTTCCGGCGCAATCTTTTGCCTTTACGTTATCATGGTCAGAGCTGCTTTTTTGGGCGATTGCATCCAGCGCAATCACAGCAGGGTTCGGGCCGGGCATGGTCGCGGGGGTTCTATTGGGTAGCTTCTTTGCAGCAGGGGTGACGGGGCAAATTAAATTACGCGGGTTTGACAAAACAAGCGACATGCCTCGCTATCTTTTAGGGTCGGTTTTGATGGGGTTTGGTGGCGTGCTTGCCGGAGGGTGCAGCGTTGGAGCCGGCTTGTCGGGGGCTTCTAACTTATCCATTGCAGCCTTGCTTGCGCTTGCAGCAATGATCTTTGGTGCGCGCGTAACCGCAAAGTTGTTGGAAAGAACACCGGGGCTGCCCGCTACTGCTTAAGATAACAGCCTAACCTATCGGGTCAAACAGCGCCAAACCCTATTCAGCGGCTTTTGGGCAGCGTGCCAATTGGCATTGCGACCACAATGCGCTGAGCGCAGAAACAAGATGCTCAAGGTCTTGGTCGCTATGCACAGGTGAGGGCGTAATCCGCAAGCGCTCGCCACCCTTGGGCACGGTTGGGTAATTGATCGGTTGAATATAAATTCCATATTCATTTAGCAGCAAATCTGAAATGAACTTACATTTGATGGGGTCCCCAACCATCACCGGAATAATATGACTATCATTGGCCAAATGCGGAATCGCAAGTTGGTCAAGACGGCGGCGTATTTCTTTCACTTTTCGTTTCTGGTCGGCGCGCTCTTGAATGCTGTGCTTCAAATGCCGCACCGACGCCAAAGCGCCGGCAGCAATCGCGGGCGGCAGCGCCGTGGTGAAAATATATCCGCTTGCGAATGAACGAATGAAATCGCAAAGCGCACGCGAGCCCGTGATATAGCCACCCACCACACCGAAAGCTTTTGCCAACGTGCCTTCAATCAAAGTGATCCGATCCATCACGCCGTCGCGTTCTGCAATCCCCGCGCCATGCGCCCCATAAAGCCCCACCGCATGCACCTCATCTAGATACGTCATCGCGCCATAATGATCTGCCAAATCACAAATTTCCTTGATCGGGGCTATATCGCCATCCATAGAGTAAACGCTTTCAAATGCGATAATTTTGGGTTGCTCACGCGGCAATGCGCAAAGATGGGCTTCCAGATCGGCAAGATCATTATGCTTCCAAATGCGTTTTTCCGCCCGGCTATGGCGAATGCCTTCGATCATAGAGGCGTGATTGGCCGCATCTGACAAAACCACGCAGCCCGGCAACCGGCTGGCCAAAGTGCTCAGACTCGCCCAATTTGACATATAGCCACTGTTAAAGAGCAAGGCCGCCTCTTTCCCATGCAGCGCTGCAAGCTCTTGCTCGAGATCAACATGCGCATGGCTAGAGCCAGAGATATTGCGCGTACCGCCCGCGCCAGCGCCACTTGCCTCTAATGCGGCATGCATCGCTGCGATAACATCAGGATGTTGGCCCATGCCCAAATAATCATTCGAACACCAGATGGTAACGGGTTTTTCCTGGCCTTTATCGCGCCAATCGGCTTTTGGAAAAGCACCTTTTTGGCGCTTTAAATCCACAAAAACCCTGTAATTCCCCTCTTGGCGCAACTGCCCCAACTCGGATTGGAAATAAGCCTGATAGTCTATCATAGTGTAGCCACAGCCCTTTCTTTACCGGCCAATAATGTCGACGCTTGTGTTGGGCGCCACAGAGATAACCCCCATTTTTCGAATATGAGCCTCAACCACATCCCAAATCATCGGGCCTTCAGTGCCTTCATTCACGCTTGCCCAGCCTGCCACTTGATAGTTCCGCGTAGGGTCAATCGGCTCACCGGTTTTCAACAAGGTCATTTCGGTTATCCGGCTGCCCTGGGGCTTAGAAATATCAATTCTGTAACCAAGCCCGCCCACGCGCACCATATCCCCCCCCTGCTGGTAATAAGGGTCAGGGTTGAACAGGTTATCCGCAACATCTTCTAAAATGATATGCAAAAACTCACCGCTCATTTCCGTGCGATAGGCATTGGGATAACTCATTGACGTAACGTTCCATAAATCATCACGGGTGATCTCTTGATCCGGCAAGATCGACGGCCCCCAACGTACACCCGGTGACAAGGCAATATCGGCATCGCGCTCAGAAATCAGGGCATCGCAAATAAGATCATCCCAAGTCCCGTTGAAATTGCCGCGCCGATACAGCACTTGATCCTCGCCCGTTTTCCCAATCACTTCTGACAATTGATCGATAAACGGAGCGCGCTGCGCGTCAATCAGCTTTGTCATTTTTGGGTCGGGCGCAATCACATCGGCAAAAATAGGGATCAGCTTATGGCGAAAGCCCATCATTCGCCCTTGGCGAATATCAAGATCTACGCGCGAAACAAATTTGCCGTTTGAGCCAGAGGCCACGATGATCGTATCCCCCACCAAAACCGGTTCCGGCAAAGCATCATGCGTGTGGCCAGATAAAACCACATCGAGCCCTTTCACTTTGCCAGCCATTTTCTTATCAACATCAAAACCGTTATGGCTGAGGCAGACAACCAGCTCGGCCCCTTTTGCGCGCACCTCATCCACTATCTCCTGCATCCGCTCATCGCGAATTCCGAATGAGTATTCGGGGAACATCCAGCCGGGATTGGCAATCGGCATATAGGGAAACGCTTGCCCGATCACCGCGATTTTTACCCCGCCCCGCTCAAAGAATTTATAGGGTGGAAAAAGATCCGTGGGCTCATCCCATTCAGAATCGAAGATGTTTTGCCCCAAAGCAGCAAAGGGAAGGTTTTCAACGATTTCATTTACCCGCTCAGAGCCAAGCGTAAATTCCCAATGAAAGGTCATCGCATCCGGTTTGAGCGCATTCATCACATTCACCATATCTTGGCCTTGCGTGTGATAGCAGGAATAGCTGCCATGCCATGTATCCCCGCCATCCAGCAGCAACGCATCCGGGCGTTCGCTGCGGATTGCGTTGATCACTGTCGCAACCCGATCCAGCCCGCCCACGCGGCCATAGGTTTGCGCGAGCGCCGAAAAGTCAGATGAGCTAAGCGCATAGGCAGAAGCGCTGCCATCCTTGATACCGTATAATTTACGAAAATCGCTGCCCGTAATATGGGGAACCAGCCCTTTATTCGACCCCACTCCAATATTGGTATCTGGCTCTCTGAAATATATGGGTTTTAATTGCGCATGAATGTCGGTGATATGAATAAGGGATACATTTCCAAAGCTATCAAACTCCAATAGCTTATCTTGGGTCATTTGTTGCTGCGCGGACAAACGGCTCCATGCTCCAAAAGAAGACGCCCCATAAACCGCAGTTGTGGCCATAGCCATTTGCAGAAAATCTCGCCTTGCTATCATTATAAACCCCTATCACATGCATTTTATTGAATATATTTAGCTAAAGAAAACCCCGAGCGCTTAAACGCCCGGGGCCTTTGGATCAGTTACGTACTGATGGTGTTTCGACAGTTAACCCGTTCCCGCGCGATGCAAGATATAGCTCCAGCGCTTTGAACTCTTCACCGCCTTCTTTATAGGGCGTAGCACGAATATTTTTCATACATCCTTTGAAACGGCCGTGAATTGAATTGAGTTTTGCGTTTTTCAAACGATAGGTGGGAAAGCCATTCGTCTGCCCTTGCGAAAGATGATCGGCGCGGATCATATTGCCATAATTGTCTTCATGACAATTTGAGCAGGACATATCCAATTGCCCAACGCGCGTATAGTAAAGCTCTTTGCCTTTTTCCCATTGCGCGGCCGCATCCCCATCAAACTTAACATTAACGGGCATACCGCGCGATTGCAGGCCAATCAGAGCCGTAATCGCTGTCATATCTGCGGATGACCATTTCCAGGCATCTGCGCCCATACGCTCGGTCCGGCAATCATTGACCATATTCTCCATCGAGACAACATTGCCATCCACCACCCGCGGCGTTGAGGCACGCAACCCTGCAAACTCCTCCACATTTTCGTGGCAGCTTGCGCAAGATTTACCTTTCGATCCATCTACTTTTGCATAAAGGTCGATGCCTTTATCCACAAAAACGAACCCTGGGTTTTCGAAATCATCCATTTGCAGAGCTTGCGTTTCGTCTGTTCGAAAAACCCAGCCAGAAAACACTTCATCCAAATTGGGCGTATGCGCTTGCGCCGCCACGCGCGTTGTCATCGCTTGCCCTTCCACGGAAAGAGCGTCTGACTCACCCGCTTGTGCAAGACCCCCGATCAAGATCAGAGCTGACGCGGTTATAAGCTTTGTCACTGTCATTTTTATCCTCCCTTTGTTATTTGCGACGCTTACCCAACCGCTATATTTTTTGCCGTTTCATAAACTGAGCCGTCATCATCGTACCAAGTGAACTTAAATTCACCCGTTTCAGGAACGACTGCATCAAATTTAAAGTAAGGATTCGTTGAAATTGCTGGTTCGATCGTGACGTCGATGACGCTTTGACCATTAAACTCACACGTAAACCGATTAATGATCGATCGTGGGATCTTATTCCCGTCTGAATCTTTGCGCTGACCAGATTCCATTTTATGGCTGATCAAAGTTTTGATTGTGATCGTATCCCCTGCAGCGGCCGATTTGGGCACTTTAACGCGGGGTTTTACACCTTTTGCCATTGTTATTCTCCTCTTTAGCCGCCGCAACCGCCAATGGTCACTTTGACCGTGGCTTGCGTAGTTTGAAATGAACCATCTTCCATTTTTGCGACCGCAATCACATCCTGGGTTTTGGCAAGGCGAATACGTGTTGAGCCGCTGCGCGCTGCGCTCATCGGCCCAAAATTAAACGTTGCGACAGCCGGCACTGGATTTCCAGCGGCTAGAATCATGATGCTGCTGGCGCCAGGCGCTGAGACAGTGATTGGAACCGTATTTCCATTCTCTGCAATTTCAGGTGCATCCAATTCGATCGCACCGGCAACCGCATCAGCACCACCAGTGAAATCCGCGATATGCTCATCAACAGCTGAGGCCAAAACGGGTATTCCGCAAACTGTGGCCACCGCGAACGCAGAGGTTCCCGCCAGCATCATATTTCTTCTCGTCAGTCCCATACTGCCCTCCTATTCTTCTTTAAGTGTTAAAAGATACGCCACAACATCTTCAACTTGCTGGGCATTCAAAATGGATTTGCCTTGAAACTTTTTCAAGTTTCGTTCAAATCCGCCATCTTTGTAAAATGCTGGCATAATCGTGCCCTCAAACATCATCTTAGAATTCACGACGATACCGCGCAATTCCGCCGCTTCCCACCGATCAGCCACACCATCAAGCGCCGGGCCTACTTCTCCGTGAAACGACTGATCGCTCATATCTTCATTGGCATGACAGGCCAAACAATTGCCCTGCTTGCGGTTCATAAAAACCTTGCGGCCCGCTGCTGGATCGCCGGCTTGCGCCGTTAAAGTTACGCCGATTGCGCCATCATCAAACACAACATTTGCTGGCATAACATCCGCAGCGAATGCTGAGGAGCCAGCAAGTAAACACACCAAGGTCAACGAAAAACGTCCCATGTTCCCCCCTTTTTTATTAATTATTATAACCGCACGTTAGACACCACGGCGCAATTACGCAAGCATAAATTCATATTCTTGAATTTAATTGGCATCTTTTGCCGCGCGCCTTATTTTAAACTGTTTTGCGTGATAGCGCTGAAAATCGCCATCTTCCTCGGTGTCATAAAGCTTGGTGTTCACCCAAGTCAGTAAATCAAAGGTCATGCCACCACTGAAGGCTCCCGGCATCACCGCGACCGACGCCTGTGCGGCATCGAGTTGATCGTCAATATCTTCAGGTAAAAACATAAATGAGGGGGTGAATAAAACGCGCCATTTGCGCGCGATGTCTTTTTCACTGAGCACTTCACCATCAAAATCGGTGACTTCCAAATCACCGTGTAGGTTCAATTGTACGACGAAAAAGTTTTCCTCGATGTAAGAAGACACGCGAGGCTGCACAAAAACTTCCTCATGCATTTTTTTGCAATAAATGCAGCCGCGCTGCTCGAAGATAACAGCCAATCGTTTGCCCTCAGCATTGGCCTCTGCCAAATCTTCACGCAAATCTTTGAACGTATCGCGCATCCAGGATTCTTTATACATGCCATCATCGCCAATTTGGCCCGCCTGCCCAATGCTGCCAAAGCCGAACAAAAGTAAAACTGCAATCAAACGTCTCATGTCGATCTCCTATCCAAAGGTCCATAGGTCCGGTTTAGCCTGCAACATCCAATTGGCGATCACGCTCACGCTATCAGACGCAATCAGCATACCAAATAAGACCAATAAGGCACCGGTTATCTTTTCAATCCGCCCCAAATGGCGCCGAAAGCTTTGAGCCCAGCGCAAGAACGGCGCTACAAACAAACTTGCTATAATAAAAGGGCTGGTCATCCCCAACCCATAGGCAAATAACAACTGCATGGCGGCTCCAACCGTATCGCTGGACGCAGCCGTAAATAAAATTGCAGCCAAAATGGGTCCCACACAGGGCGTCCAACCAAAGGCAAAGGCCAACCCTAAAACAAACGCCATGGCAAAAGAGATTTTTTGCGTATCCCCCGCTTCAATCTTAAACTGTTTGTACAAAATCCCTATTTTCAAAACGCCTAAGAAATGTAGCCCCATCACAATAATGATGAGGGCGGCCACCCATCGCAATTGGGCGAACCACTCTCGCACCAACCCTCCAAAGCCACTGGCCGCCGCACCCATTCCAACAAAAATTGTGATCATGCCAGCTGAAAAAAACAGCGCAGAAATAATCGCACGGCGCTGAACAGAACGGTCTAATGCATCCATAGCTTTGAGCTCGTTCAAGCCAACGCCCGCAAGGTAACTGAGATAAAAGGGAACGATCGGCAACACGCAAGGAGAGGCAAAAGATAACAAACCCGCGCCGAAGGCTGCCATTAAAGAGACGTCGAACATATCTCACACCTTGCCAAATAAACACATTCATATTATTAAATATGATATTGAAACGTCAATGGTTAAAAATGAACATTCAAACTTTCATCGCTGGCGTTAGTATTGCGCTGACTTCAATGCAGGTTTCAGCCTCTGAATTGCTTATGGTGGAAGAAAAAGGCTGTTATTGGTGCGAGCGCTGGGATCAAGAAATATCTGCGATTTACCCCAAAACCAGCGCCGGACAATACGCCCCGTTGCGCCGGGTGGATATCGATGCGCTGCCCAATGAGATCCGTTTTAACCGCGGCGTAATGTTTACCCCAACATTTATTCTAATCCACAACGATGTAGAATTAGCACGTATAGAAGGCTATCCAGGCGAAGATTTCTTCTGGCCCTTATTAGAGGATGTTCTGGCAGCTCACACCCCATTCAAGGAGAACCACCCATGAAAAAACTAGCGTTTATTTGTATGTGCTGGGCGGGATTCGCCTCTGCCGAAGACAGCGCATTCGTCGAATTTAGGGCGCTAAAACCAGAAATTGCGCTGCGCATGGCGCAAGCTGCGATGGAGTCTTGTCGTGCGGGCGGCTATCAAATTGGTGTGATCGTGACCGATCGCTTTGGTATTCCACAAGTCTATTTACGAGACCGCTTCGCCGGGCTGCATGTATTAGAGACCGCAACCCGCAAAGCTTGGACCGCGGTAACATTCCGAACCAACACGGCCGACATAGCAGCCCTTACCGAAGCCGGCGAAGAGCTTTCTGGTCTGCGGCAATTGGAGAAAATCATGCCTGTGGGTGGTGGGCTTCCCGTGTTAGACGGGGATGGCAGCCTTGTTGCGGGAATTGGTGTATCCGGGGCGCCAGGTGGCACCTTGGATGAAGATTGCGCCGCCGCCGGCATCAGCGCAGTTGAAGATGAAATCGCTTTTTAAGGAAATTCGATGGCCCTCCCCATAATCTCTGAAAACGTATCGCAAACCGAACTTGACGATATGATGGACAACGCGCTCACCGCCTCAAATTTTTTGAAAGCGATCAGCCATGAGGGGCGATTGATGATTTTATGCCATCTGGCATCGGGGGAAAAATCTGTTACCGAACTTGAATCGCTTTTGGCGTCGCGTCAAGCGGCGGTTTCACAGCAGCTTTCGCGTCTGCGGCTTGAAGGGTTGGTGCATCCGCGGCGCGACGGCAAAGTAATTTATTACCGGCTGGCTGATAAGCGCGCAACGCGGATTTTAGACGTTGTCTATGATATTTTCTGCAAATAACAAAACTTGACTGCGCCGCAATAAAACAGTCTGCTCAGCGTGCATCAAAGCCAACAGCCAAGGAAAGTTTAGCATGGTTCTGCACAGCATTCCTGAAGCACTTATGGGAACCTTGATTGGCTTCGCAGGCGGTATTCTATTGGGCTTGGCCGCACGGATCGGGCGGTTTTGCACCTTAGGCGCAATTGAAGATGCCCTTTATGGTCAGAACAATAATCGGCTTCGCATGTGGGGAACCGCGATTGGGATGGCGGTGCTGCTGGTGCATTTGGCGCTTGCGCAAGGCTTGATCTCTACCTCTAACAGTTATCCGCTTACGGTGCCTTTCACGCCGCTTCTTACGGTCTTCGGCGGGCTGTTATTTGGGCTAGGCATGGCATTTTCTGGCAATTGCGGCTTTGGAGCCTTGGCGCGCTTAGGGGGCGGAGATCTGCGCTCGTTTGTGATTGTATTGGTGATGGGGGTAAGCGCTTATGTAACGCTAGGGGGGCCGCTTTCCCCTCTTCGGATCTGGCTGGTCGAGCTGCTAAGCGTGCAACCTACTACCGCTAGCTTTTCAGCGCTTCTTTCAAGCTCAACCGGTATGCCTGCAAGCTATATTGGCCTGCTATTGGGCGCGGGTGTTTTCGGATTTTCGGTTTGGAACAGAGCCTTTTGGGAAGAGAAAGGCAATGTCATCTGGGGCGCCTTGGTCGGCCTTTCTGTTGCAAGCGGGTGGATTGGCACGCATCTTATCGCGCAGGTCGGCTTTTCAGGTTTGCGCCCTGTTTCGCATGGGTTCACCGCCCCCGTGGGCTCGACAATTTTATATTTCATGACCTCGTCCGGGCAGACCTTAAATTTTGGTATCGGATCGGTCTGCGGGGTCTGGGCTGGCGCATTGACGGGCAGCTTGATGAAAGGGCATTTTCGATTAGAAGCCTGTGAGGATCCGCGCGAGCTCCAGCGCCAAATCACCGGTGCTGTAATGATGGGTATTGGCGGGGTATTGGCGATCGGATGCTCTGTTGGACAGGGTATTTCTGCGATGGCCTTGCTGTCGATAAACGCACCGCTGGCGTTATCCTCTATATTCATCGGCGCGTATTTCGGCCTGAACCATCTGATTTCAGGGCGGTTGATTTAAACAAAGAGCGGCGCCTGCGTGTAAAATGACAAACCTTCCACTTAAGCTTCACCCAAGCGGGTCTCATGGGCCTATCGGGCTATTTCAGCAGGCAGATGGAACCAGCCTTTTGGAAAGACGCCTACGATGATCATCTTACAGATCATGCCCCTAGCACAGGCTTTACGACTTGCTACAAAAAAGGAAAAGCAACGCGAGTTTGCCTACTCTGCGCGGCTTTACCAAGATATTTTGAACAGATTTCCCAAAAACACAGCTGCGCGCAAAGGCCTTAAATCTGTTCAAAACCGGCCCGCCTTTGAAGGCCCCTTCCCCCAAGAGCCTCCAGAAGACCAAATTCAACACATAACAAAGCTTTACAATAACGGAGCCTTGATCGCTGCATCTGAAGCTGGCGCAAGCCTTCTGCGCGAATTTCCAGAAGCAGCGATCCTTCACAACCTGATGGGTGCTATCGCAATGGGCCTTGGCGCTTTTGCCCAGGCTGAAACCAGCTTTGAAAGAATGAAGCTTATTGATCCTTATTCTGCGGAAAACCATTACAATTTAGGCAATGCAAGATCAAAACAAGACAAAACTAACCTTGCAATTAACAGCTTTCAGCTTGCTATTTTGCTCAACCCGGAATTTTCCAACGCTCATAACAGCTTGGGAATTGCGCTGAAAAGCGCCGGCCAAATAGAACCGGCCCTTCACAGCTACCGCAAAGCTATCGAAATAGACCCAAATTTCGCAGAGGCGTTTTACAATATGGGTAATCTGTTCAAAGACCAGGGCAATCTAGAAGATGCTAAACGTTGCTTTAAATCCAGCCTCGCAATCGAGGCGAGCCTTTGCGAAGCGCATTTTAACCTTGGCGTAATCTACAAAACCCAAGGGAAACTTGACCAGGCAATCAACAGCTATTCACAAGCTGTTCAGGTTAACCCGATGCTTCATGAGGGCTATAATAATCTGGGTTTATGCCTGCAAGATCAGGGGGATTTAAGCGCGGCGCTGAAAACTTTTCAGGCGGCGGTTAAGCTGCAACCAGATTACACGGATGCTATCTATAATATGGGCAATGTTCTCAAAGATATGGATGATTTTGCCGGTGCCGTTTCCTGCTTTCAAGATCTAATCAAAATTGATCCAAGCTATAATAGAGCGCAACATCTTCTAAATGCCCTAACGGGACAAACCACGCAGACCCCGCCCCAAGATTATGTTGAAAGCTTGTTTGAAGAATATGCACCCCATTTCGAGCAGGACTTAATCCATAACTTGCATTACACAGCCCCTAAGCGTCTTGTTGATGCCCTTTTGCACCTATCCGCTCAGAAAAATTTAGGGTCGGTTTTAGATTTGGGATGCGGAACCGGGTTGATAGGCGGTGAAATCAAACGCTTTGCCTCTTATATCGAAGGCGTTGACCTATCAAAATCGATGATTGAGCAAGCTGAACGAAAAAACATCTACGATAGGCTGATTGTTTCCGACATTAACGCGTATTTAGCAAAAACCAGCTTGGATTTTGACTGTGTCATGGCAGCCGATGTGTTCATTTATCTGGGTGATTTAAGCAAAACCTTCCAGCTGATAAATGCCGGCAAAAAACGGCCGGGCAAGCTCGCTTTTTCAACAGAACATCTAGAAAAAGGGTTGTTTCAGCTTGAACGATCGGGGCGTTACGCGCATTCAAAACATTATATAGATTCGCTTTGTAGTCAATTTGGCTACGCGCTGTCGCATTTTTCCACCATACAGCTTAGAAAAGACAAAGATGCGTTCCTAACTGGTGGGCTATATATACTTGATTTCTAACGTTGCGCAGCTCGAAGGAACCCCCTTTGGCCAGCAAAGACAATTTCAACGGAAAAATTTGCAGTTGAGAACTCGTTGATATTTTTGTACGTGCCCCTAGAAAACCTCACTAAGATGCATAAACTCTGCGATTCATAAGAGTAATGAATGGGTCAACTCGGATGTCTAAATCAGCCCCTTTATCCACGCGTATTGGCAAAGCGCGGGTCACATCTGCGCCAGAGGTTGCGGCGCGCGCCAAACGCGGCATTGAGGCCTATACGCAAGCGATGGCCCAAAATGGCACCCCAATGGCAAATATCATAGAGAAAATGGCAGATGGAACGGTCGCGCAGGGCATTGGCCAAATTGGCCTATCGGCTCTAAACCCAAGCAGTTTGGCTTGCGCGAAAGGCTGCGCATTTTGCTGCATTTTGAAGGGGGAAGATGGGGGCACGATCACAGAAATTGAAGCGATCGAGATGTATAACGCGCTTTCTGTTTTGCAAGATAACCCTGATGGGCGCAATTGGGCACCAAAAGCTTGCCCATCGCTGGATCCAGAAACCCTTGCATGCCGGACATATGAAGCGCGCCCTGTCATTTGTAGATCTTATATTTCAACAAGCGTCACAGCCTGTGAAAAAGCTAACAAAGGTGAGGCGGCAACCGGACAGGGCACTCTGCCTCCCTATCACACATATCTTGCGGCGCACGGGATAAGCCGGGCTGCGCTGAAAGGAACCAAACGCGTTTCGACTTATTCCTTGTTTGAGCTCGCATCTCAAGCGATCGACGGCGCATCGCTCGAAACCGCATTGGCCAGATCCAAACATTCTGCCTCAGAGCTAGAGGCCGAGCTCAAACGCAGTAAACAAGATCTGTCCCGCGCAAGATAATTTAACCCCATGTGCAACAAAGCTAAATAGAGCGCTGCCATTGTGAAAGAGCAGCGCTGTATACCGCCTCCATTTAAAGCCTGTAAGAACGCTCTTATACCTTAGTGACACTCCGCCAAAAGCCTTGTTAAGGTGCTAGTTAAATATGGTTCTCAGGCTCACCTCTAAAAACCAAAGTAAACTACACTCCAGCCCAGACTTCCAATAAAAAATTTATCGCCGATGGTACGATAGCCCCAAAAAGTGTTTTTTAAACCAATTATTTGAAATAGTTATGGTATTTACCAGCCAAAACAAACAGACCCCATGAACCAACGTACCGTTTCCCCGAAATTAAGCATATGAGCGCCACTTCAAAAAGCTTAAAGAATCTTTTAGGGCATTTCGATTTGTATTTTGATGTCTGCTGGGGGCGCAGAGGCCGCGACTTCAAAGGCGCTGACACTTTCAGAAAAGTCGAACTTTCTTGTGATCAAAGGGGTTAAATCAATCGCCCCCGTTGCCAGCATTTCGACGCAGCGTGGAAATGCATGCGCATATCGAAAGATATTCTCTATGCGTGCTTCACGCACCATTGCCGCTCCGGTATCATATAAAATCGGATCGGGTTGCCCGCCAATCATCACCACACAACCGCCCGGGCAAAGTGGCTCAAAAACGGTTGCCGCTGCCGCCGCATTTCCCGTTGCCTCAAAAACAACATTCGCACCCCATCCGTCGGTATCCCGCATCACAATCTTCGCGATATTCTCAGATTGTGTGTGAACTGGCACCAATGCGGAGCTTAAACTTGCGGCAATTTCCAACTTTTTTTCCGCTAAATCGCTTATGTAGACGCGGGCGCAGCCTGCCGCGAGGGCAGATAAGGCCGTAACCAATCCAATCGGACCTGCTCCTAAGACAACGGCAATGTCCCCAGGTGCAATCTGTGCTTTGCGCGCCGCGTGCACACCCACCGCCAAAGGTTCAACCATAGCGGCCTGTGCAAAATCTACGCTATCGGGCAACTTAAACGTAAACGCTTCGGGGTGCACACAGGTCGGGCGTAGAATACCATGAATGGGCGGGGTGGCCCAAAAGCGCACGGCCGGATCAACATTGTACATTCCAAGACGGGCTGCCTTGCTGTCTGGGTCTGGGATACCCGGCTCCATACAAACGCGGTCACCGATCTGCAACTGCGTTACGAGCGATCCGGTTTCGATCACCGTACCCGAGGCTTCATGCCCCAAAATCATCGGCTCATTCACGACAAAGGGACCAATCCGGCCATATTGATAATAGTGAACATCTGACCCGCAAATACCAACCGTATGCAATTTAATGCGAACATCCCGCGGCCCCAAAACTGCCTCTTGGCGGTCAATTTCAGGAAAATCACGTAAAGATAACTCACCCTTTTTTTCGAGTATAAGCGCGTCCAAAGTGCAGATCCTTTTTATTTTTTAGCAGTAAGGCTAAGACAAAGATATCATGGGCAATATAAAATGAACGCACCGAAAATTCAAAAAGCAAACCGATTTGTATGTCGGAGTTTAAAGCTGCTAAGCTCTAGAGCACCCGATCACAATTTACGTTAAGCTCTAGGCCCATTCACCGTTTCTAAAGACAGGGGTGGGGTCATTCGCACCATCAAGACCATCAATATTCATGGATTGAGATCCGATCATCCAATCAACATGGATCATGCTGCTGTTACCCCCCCGGTCAATAACCTCATCATTGGATAATTTATCGCCCTGCTGGAAACATTTTGAATAACATTGGCCAAGAGCAATATGGCAAGCGGCATTTTCATCAAACAGCGTGTTATAAAAAAGCAGGTTGCTTTGTGATATCGGGGAGCCATGGGGAACCAAGGCCACCTCGCCAAGGCGGCGCGCCCCTTCATCGGTATCAAGAAGCTTCAGAAACACGTCTTCGCCTTTCGAGGCGCTTGCTTTCGTTATAACACCGTCTTTAAAAGTAACCGCGATATCTTCGATCAGCGTGCCTTGATGCGAGAGAGGTTTGGTAGAGGTTACATACCCGTTTACCTTCAACGCATGTGGGGTGGTAAACACCTCTTCTGACGGAATATTCGGATTACAGGTCACCCCGTTTCGGGCGGTGGATGCACCTCCCATCCATTCGTGACCATCTGCCAAACCCACGGTAAGATCCGTTCCCTCCCCATAAAAATGAAGCGCCGAAAAGTTTTTTTTGTTGAGCCACTCGGTGCGTGCGCGCAAGTTTTTGTTATGCACCGCCCACGCTTCATTCGGATCTGATGTATTCACCCGTGACGCATTGAAGATAGCCTCTGCCAGCGCAATTTGTGCATCCGCATCACTCATCTGCGGGAAAACAAGCTTCGCCCACTGCAGGCCGGGCCAGGCTATAATATTCCAGTTGATATCAAAGCGCGTAATTCTTTCCCGAAGCGGCGA
>Ga0209631_10002811_pt1 | contig 20494 bp, 32 predicted proteins | sample COG_08_FD_184752 | JGI IMG/M metagenome (GOLD analysis project Ga0209631, IMG submission 184752) | Pelagic Microbial community sample from North Sea - COGITO 998_met_08 (SPAdes) (version 2) | ecosystem: Environmental > Aquatic > Marine > Neritic zone/Coastal water | place: Helgoland, sampling...
TAGATAATTATGGATAAAGAATCAATTTTTTTAACTTTTACAGCTCTTGGTTTGATTGTCTTAGCTGGTTTTGATAATTATGGTTTATATATAGCTATAGGAGTTTTTTGGATTATTGCTGCTTTTAATAAATATTTAGGATTACTGGCTCTGTGGAGCACTATAATTTTTATGATTGGCTTTGCTTTAATGAGATTAATATCTATATATGCCGGTAATGAATTTACTAAAATTGATTTAAGTCTTTTAGTGGCAGAATTAACACTTGCATCTGCCGGATGTTGGTTAATAAAAAACAGAGAATAATTACTTACCTGGCTCTCTTATCATCGGAAATGCAGGTGGAGAGTCCATAAATTGCACCCTTCCAATTTCCACAAAACCATGTCTTTCATACAATGCTTTATTTGATTCATTAGACGCCTCTAGATATGCTCTATCTCCTTTCTCATCGATCATTTTAAGAGCTTCTTTTAATAAAAAAGACCCTATACCTTTTCTTTGTTGCGAAGGATCAACAGCAATAAATGGCAAATACCAAGCATCATCTGGATGATATTTTTCAAATTCTTCAAAAAATTTAATAACAACCTCTATTCGATCTGCAGGAATATATTCAAATGTTGATTCCAGAACTGAATTATCAAACTCAACTCCAGGAGGATGCCAAAGAGATGAACCGAATAGATCTTCTTCTGAGTAAACAATATTATTTTCAAAAGCTATTTTTGAATACTCTCCCATCCAAACATCGAAGCATTTAAGGTAAGAAGATGCATCAGGGAAGACCCATCTTAATAAAGCATCAGACGAAAAACCTAACGTAAGGACTGCCTTCACTTGCTCTAAATCTGCTGCAGATGATTTAACTATTGTGGGTATATTCATAAGTATTATATTTAGTTATTAAGTTTAGATATTAAAAATTAGCATTTCCAACCACGAAATGCTAATTTAATCTTAACCATCAGAGTTATTAACTTTGCTCTTATGACCCTATTAAGTAAAAAACTTGTGAAATTTAAATGATTGAGATATTGTTTTGGAGCTTGGTAGTTGTGACATGGGCAACAGTTGGCATGCATGTCATTAAAGAGTTTATAAGATTCAATAGGAGAAGTGATGATTGAACAAAATGAAAAAAAGCCTAGTCTATTCAGAAGAACAATAATGTCTTTTGTGAATGGTTGGAGAAGAGTAATGGATGTGAGGTATAACCCTCTTAAGTACATACCTGATCCAAGTCTACAGACTTACTTTATGTTAGTACTCTTCACTATATGGAGCGTCTTCTTTGGATTTTTGGCAGCAAACTACTTAGGATTCTTTAACTACAATACAGTTGCAAGTATAGTGATTCACGTTGCAATTCTATTGCCTTTGGCATTTACCAATGCAATCTTTGTTGATGCAGAGAGAGACGGCGCTCAATGGTTAAAGGAATGGAAGGAAGAACAATCAAGATACAAATTAGTAGTTAATAGACTTAAGACCAAGAATTTAGTTCTGTGGGACCCAAATAAAGAAGCATAATTCATGCATCAATTTAAAAACCTAATTGTTTTAGGCCCTTTGATATATGCAATACATCATTTTGAAGAGCATATAATTTTTAATTTTAGGGACTGGAGATTAACTTACTTTTCTGACAATAACCCTATTCCCACAGAAGCAGTTCTCATAATACTTATTTCACAACTATTAATATTTATTTTTGTACATTTAATAAAAAATAATAGAGGTAGCGCACATCTAGTCTTGTTCTTTTTAATGACAACCCAGGTTGTAAATGCTTTTTTCCATGTTTTCTTTAGTTTTTATTTTAATGACTTTAGTCCTGGAGCCATAACAGCAGTAATTCTTTATCTGCCTGTTAATTATTTGATTATTAGGGCTGCCTTTCAAGAAGGTTACCTCAAAAGTTATACAGAATTATTTATTCTCTTTCTTGCAGGGATTACCTGCTTTACTTTTTTTGAGCTGATAGGTGCTAAGGTTCTAGGTTACGCATTGATACTGACCCCTTTTTATTACTTCTTCATCAATAAGTACGAAAAGCAGAAGGTAACTTAATTAGTTCTATTCAGCCTCATTTGCTATAACAGCTTTGATTCCCTCAATAGAAACTAACATACCTTGATGAATAGCCTCAGCAAATATCTCAGGATCAATTTCAGTAGACCATTTTAGTTGGCAGCTAGATTCATTAATTTTAAATACCTGCATTGTTGCCAAGTGCTTAATTGGCATTTTTGTTTCAACTGCGGAGTATTGCAATTTCATTGATTCATTATCTAAATGTAATATTCTTTCTTTTACTGACCCCATGCCTTCCATTTCAAATATTCGACAGTCTCCTTCGAGACGAATTTCATCTATTGTTGGAACCCAATCACATCTGCTAACGTCAGATAAAATGCTCCATAAGCTCTCAGCCGAGCAATTAAGAATAGGCTCCTCTTTGAGGGTTTTCATCTAAGACTTTTTAAATAGAAGAGTCATTCTGTCACTTTCACCGATTTCAAGATATTTTTCTCTATCTTTATCTTTTAATCTTAAGCTTGGAGGCAAAGTCCAAACCCCACCAGGATGGCTAGCACTATCTTTGGGATTTGAGTTTACTTCTGATCTCGCAACCAAGGTAAAACCATGCTTTTTTGCTACCGCTATTGCATGCTCTTCGGTGACATAGCCACTTTTCTTCATCATTTCCATTGAAGTCCCTGGTTTAGCTCTATGCTCAACCACGCCGAACAATCCGCCTGGTTTAAGCGCCTTAGAACTGTTAGCAAAAATTGTATCCATTTGAGGTCCAAGCCAGTTGTGGAGATTTCTAAATGTCAAAACAGCATCTACACTTCCAGGCTCTGCTAAGCTTGAGCTTAGATCAACAATTTCAACATCTTTAAACAAAGGATCTTCATCAATTCTTTTTTCAAAACTTGCTCTACTTCTTTGAAAGTAGGCTCTTTGTGAGTCTTTATCAAAGTGAGCTGCTATGAGCTGGCCTGGTTTGTGAATATAGTTAGCTAGGATTTCTGTATACCAACCTCCACCTGGAGACAGCTCAACAACTTTCATGCTTGGTTTGATTTCAAAAAAAGTAAGAGTCTCATAAGGATGTCTTGAAGAATCCCTAGTTACGTTTTTTGGACTCCTTTGTTCACTGCTTATTGCAGCCTCAAGATCATGAGAATTTAGTGTTGGTAGAAATGACATAAGAAAAACAAATACTATTATTTTTTTCATTAAAGGCGCTCCAATTTAAAGTAAATTAATTATATATGTTTTTTATTTGCTAAGAAGTTGACAATTAATTTTTAGGCAGCTGAAAAAGATCTTCTACTTTACAGTTAAGAGTTTCAGCTATTTTTAATGCTAAGACAGTAGAGGGCACATATATTCCATTCTCAATAGCATTGATGCTTTTTCTAGATACCTCAGCGCTTTCAGATAGCTCTTGTTGAGTTAGACCAGATTTTTTTCTCAGATCTTCAAGATTATTAAAAAGCTTTTTGTGATGTTTGCCCAAAATTAAAGCCTATCTCTTCTCAAAATCTTCAACCGCTTTATTGATTTCGCCGCTAGTATTTGGATATAGATAACCAGCAATCACCATTCCAACACCAATGGTGCCAACAAGTGCCCCAACTCCTTTAAGAATTGAGCCAAGAAAAAATACACCAAATAAAAACAAGCCTAATCCGGTAAACATAGTTACTACACCGTTTCTTCTATAATCTAATGGCTCTTGTTTCTTTTCACCAAAAATAGCCATCAACTCTTCAATTTTCCCAGGATCATCTAAGTTTTTTGATATTTCTAACATAGTTCTATTTTTATCTTTCTCTTGGTAATAAAGCCAGACAAAAACTGATACAGGTATGATACATCCTGATAATATTGCGACTATTCCGACTAAATGTTCCATAAAAAACTCCTTAAAATATTAAATTCCTTTCAAAATGTAACGCAAAGGTAACATCATTATAATAGGAAGTAAAGGTTACATATTAAGTAATTTAATGATTATATGGTTTATACTATTAGGATGTGTGATTGTTGTAGTTGCTGCGAATGCGCTTGTTGCGCAAAGTAGAAAGCTAAAAAATATAAATCCTTTTGGTTGCAGTTTTTGCAATAGCAATCTGCTGTTGTAGAAATATTAATCATTTAGCACCCTTATCATAAAAATCTTGTATGAAAAATTTTTTAATATTATCGTTATTTCTGCCTTTTATAGGCTTTTCAGAAGAACCCTTATATTCAAGTGAAATTTCATATGGAAGTAATGAGAAGCAAAAAATTGATTTCTATGAAGGCTCTTCAGATAAAGTTCTAATATGGATTCATGGGGGCGGATGGCTTTTTGGGGATAAACGTTCTGAGAGATGGGTTAAAAGATTTCACAATCATTTTATAGATCATGAAAAGCTAAATGTTTACATGATTGGTTACAGAGTCGGAGAGAACACGGCACCAAATGCAGTCGATGATGTTATATGTGCATATAAAAAAATTCTTGATGATGCAGTAGCAAAAAATCTTTCCGTTAAAGATATTGTGGTATCTGGTGCTAGCGCAGGAGGACATTTAGCTCTAATGGTTGGATTGTCTAATGAATATAATCTTGAAAGCTCTTGTAATACTTTAATAAAGCCTAAAGCAGTCGTTAACCTATTTGGTATTACTGAAATTGAAAGAAATTCACAATTTCTTGATGAAGAAAAATTCTTTTCTTTTTCAAATTACATTAAGACATGGTTGCCTGAAAGTTTAACCCTTGAAGAAGCATCAGAAAAATTTTCACCTATTAATTTAGTAGGTCCAAACTCGCCACAGGTTTTAACTATTCATGGCACCAAGGATGATTGGGTGCCATATGATCAAGCCATTCTTTTAGGCAAGAAACTTAAAGATAAGCATCAATTACTAACGATTGAAAATGGAGGTCACTATGGTTTTTCTGATGAGGCAGACCAAATTATTAGACAAAATATTGCAGAATTTTTGAGAGATACATACAAAGATTAGCGTTGTATTTAGTAAATAATATGTAAAAATAATATTTATGAGGACTAATTTTTTTAGTCTTAGCATTTCAAGACAGGAGAAAAGAATGGGTGACAAAGAACAAATAGAAAACGTAGTTCAGCTGTATATCGACAGCATGGATGAATCAAGTGCAGACAAAGTTAAAGAGGCGTTTCATCCTAATGCGTCAGTAGTTGGATATCTTCATGGTGACTTCATGGAAATGTCAGTAGACGACTTTGCTGGCTTTGTATCATCTCAACAACCATCACCAAGTGCTGCTGGAGAAAATGTAGTTTTTGAAATATTTGTTTGCGAAGTTGAAGGAACAACAGCGCTTGTTAAATTAAGAGATAAATATTTAGGAATAACTTTTTTTGACACTCTTTCTTTTATTAAGCAAGAGGGCGAGTGGAAAATCTACAATAAGTTATTTAATGTCGAGAGCGAATAATCATTTAGTAGACACATGATTAGTTCATTAGATCATTTAATTATTGCTGTAAAAGATCTAGATGAGGCTGAGAAAGACTACACAAAAGTATTTGGTATGCCTCCTGTATGGCGAGGCGAGCACAAAGAATTAGGCACAATAAGCTCAATATTTAATTTTGAGAATACTTATTTTGAATTACTAGCTAGCAAAGGTGCTGGGCTGGGTGCAGATCTGGTAAATAACGCTCTTGAACAAGACGGGGAAGGGCTAACCGGCATAGTTCTTGGAACAGATAATATAAAAGATGTATATGCTTCGATAAGCTCAGCAGGTTTTGGAATAGGTGAAATCTCAGATGGAGAGGGAAGTAATTCTGATAATGTAAACATTAGAAGATGGCAAAACCTTTTTTTACCACCAGAACTTACCAGAGGGTTATTTTCATTTGTTATTGAACATACTGATGGCGAACTGCCTTCTTCAAACTATCAAACTTCATCTATAAGTAAATTAGATCATTTAGTGATTAACACCAATGATGCAGATGGCTTCATTAGCGTTTACCAAGATATTTTTAATATAAGACTAGCTTTAGATAAAGTCATTGAGCATTGGAATAAGAGAATGCTGTTTTTTAGGCTTAATAAAACCACCATAGAAGTTATTGAAAGCAAGGATGGTCAGCCAGCACATGATAAATTATGGGGATTAGCTTGGGAAGTTAAGAATATTGAAGATACTTATCAGAGGCTTATTGATGAGGGTGTAACTGTTTCGCCTGTGCAGAAAGGAATAAAAGAGAATACATTTGTAGCAACTATCAAATCACATACCCACAATGTACCCACTCTATTAATTGAGCATGTTAAATGAAGAAAATTAATTTTAAATCCAAATTTGATAAGTTTAATGATCTTTGGTCACCTAAAGTGATTGCTGAGATGAACGATTATCAATTTAAGTTGGCAAAAATTAAAGATGATTTTATATGGCATGAGCATAATGATACAGATGAGGTTTTTATTGTTATTAGTGGAGTAATTTGGATTGAATTTAAAGATGAGACAATTCAAATTAATGCAGGAGAAATGATTGTAGTGCCAAAGGGCACTAAGCATAGACCTTATGCAAAAGAAGAAGCTCAAATAATTCTAGTTGAGCCAAAAGGAGTTGTTAATACTGGAGATATTGAGAGCGATCTAACCGCCCTTAATGATCAATGGATATAAAACAATAAATTTTTTTACAATATCAGAGCATGCACCATCTATTTTGAGCCACTACTTTTGTATTTTCATTATATTTTGCTACAAAAGCATCATAATCTTTTTGTTGAGCTTTAGTTTCTGAATCTGACATTGAATCTAATCTTGATCTCCAAGACTCCCACTCATTTAAACTCTCCCACACAACCATAGTTGATGTTCTATGAAGCTTTTCTTCAGTTTCGCCGTTTTCTTTGCGCATATATTGTAATGCTGGATAAACTTTAACTTTAGCTCCCCAAGCATCATAAAACTTTTGGTGCATTTTTGTAGCTTCAATCATTCCATCAATATTCCCCTCTGGAGTAAGCTCAGCAACATAATAATTTACAAATTTACCTTCGCAACTTGAAAACTTAGAGGAAACAGAATGATCATCAGCAAAGCCAATGACAGAAAAGAACATTAAAAATAAATACCGCATGAATAATCTCCTAAAAAATTTGTATGACATTTGTATGTAATAACAAAATACAATAATAAAAATTTATATGCTATCTAAAGTAGAATATATTTTTATAAATTAAACTCATTAAATGAATAAACTATCAAAAAAAATTCGCACTATCTCTTTTATGGTAGCTATAACTTTTGTTGCTGCTTGTGGAGGCGGAGGAGGAAGTGTAACTCCTCCTGATCAACCTGATCCAATTACTACACCGGATTCATCAGTGCCATCATGCTCAAATTACTCTTCAATAGAAAATACTCAATATTGTTCGTTTACTAAAGATGGATTAACAAGAGAATTTTATATATATGTTCCAAGCGGCTATTCAGAAAATATTTCTCCTGTTTCTGTTTTATTTAGTCTTCACGGCGGCGGTGACTATGCTGAAACCAATATGCAGTATTCTGGTTTCAAAGAACATGCTGACACTGACACTTTTATTCTTATTTATCCGCAAGGATCTTATTATGAAGATAAGGGAACTACAGGGTGGAATACTGAAGAAGGTGGCGTCAATGATGTAGCTTTCATAGAAAGCATTATTGATTGGACAGGTAATAACTACAATGTTCAGTTAAATGAGGTATATGCAGCAGGATTTTCTAATGGCGGCTTTATGGCCTATCATTTAGCCTGTTATTTAAGCGCCAAAATTGCAGCCATAGCACCGGTTGCAGGCCTTATGGGCAATTATACCTACGATACATGTAGCCCACTTCACCCAACTCCGCTAGCTCATATTCATGGCCTACAAGATGATGTTATTTCTATTAATGGGGGTGATTATCACAGACCACTTGAAGACAACGGGGATACAACAGGCGTTATTTCATACTGGCAAGATTACAACCAATGTACAGAATTTTCTCAAGAGGCTCTCTTTGATGGTGAGGAGAATATAGGCACACTTAATAAGTGGACAAATTGTTCTAATGGTGCAGATATTAACTATTGGATTATTTCCAATCAAGGACATGAATGGAATGAAGATGACAAGGGAGGAGCAGGTAGCTTTGACACTTCTCAAACTTTATGGAATTTTTTAAAACAGTTCGACATGAACGGCGCTAAAAGTTAATGAGCAAAGAATTTTATAAGATTCTTACCCCAGAGGAGTGGGAAAGAGCTTCCGAAACAGGCATTATAGAAACAGACCTAGATATCAAAGATGGATTTGTTCACCTATCAACCTCTAGACAGCTGGCAGCCACATTAGCCTTTTATTTTGCTGATCAAGATAGAGTAATCTTACTGCAGCCAAACTATGAAGCTGTTAAAGATAAACTTAAATACGAAAATACAAAACCCCAAGATAGGAGACAGAGTAAATTTCCACATTTATATGACAAGCTAAAAGTAAGTCAAATAAGCAAAATGTGGTCCCTTGACAGGGGAGCCTTTAAATTGCCTGATGAGATCTTGCTACAATTAGAAAACTAGCAATGAGTACAAGAAATAATTTGAGACATTTAAAGATAATTTTTACCTTAAAGAGAATATCTATCACTTTCATATTTTTTTTAACTGCCTGTGCTGAGCTAGAGCAAAATCAATACTTCTCCCCAAACGCACAGCCCTATAATGATTTTACTGCTACTATTAACCGCGATGTTGTATCTATTCGATCTGAAATATCAAAATTGCTCAGACAAGACTTTGCAATAAAAGATCTGTCTTCAGAAGGAAACACTATGTTTGGCCAGATCAACCTTGCAAATACCTCTTTGTATGTTGATTGTGGAATGATGAATAATGAAATATACGTTGATTACATTGATAGGATTTTTGAATCTTCATTAAAAGCCAATTTAGTAATAAAACTTAAAGAAACTAATCAGAACGCTACTAGTGCCTCTTTGGATATTTCATATACTTTTATTTCACTTGAAAGTGGAACAACTTGGGAATTTTCCTCTAATAAGACTGCCTCAATATGGGTTGCAACTCCTGCAGAAGGCGCTTTGCCTCAAAGAGAGTGCTTATCTAAACACATTCTTGAAGAGAGTTTAATTAGCAAAATAAGAGATCTATAATTAATCAGGGAGCTACACAATGATAAGTGAAACTATGCAGTATGAAAAAAAGTTTGCCAGCATAGCTGGGAAACAAATAGCTTATGTGGAAGAAGGGTCTGGAGATCCTATTGTGCTTCTTCATGGGAATCCAACGTCGTCTTTTTTATGGCGTAATATTATTCCTGAGCTTACAGATATAGGAAGGGTTATAGTACCTGATCTTATAGGCCAAGGAGACTCTGAAAAATTACCAGCCAGTGAAGGTCCTGATAGGTATTCACTTGAAGTTGCATACAATTATGTAGATGGTTTGCTTGAGACTATTGGAGCAAATACAAATGTAACTCTTGTCATTCATGATTGGGGGAGCGGAATTGGTTTTTTGTGGGCTATGCGTCATCCGGAACAAATCAAAGGCATCGCTTATATGGAAGCAATCGTCAAACCCATGACCTGGGATGATTGGCATAAAGATGCTGTTGGAATTTTTAAAGGCTTTCGTTCCGATAAGGGTGAAGACTTAATACTTAATCGCAATATGTTTATAGAAGCCGTGCTTCCTTCATCAATTATGCGCAAGCTCAGCGATGAAGAGATGAATGCTTACCGTGCTCCGCATATAGAAAACGAGGATCGCCAACCTCTATTAAATTGGCCACGTCAGATTCCTATTGAAGGGGAGCCAGAGGAGATAGTTAGTTTAGTTAATGACTATGGATCTTTTATGGCAACTAGCCAAATGCCTAAATTATTCATTAATGCAGAACCCGGCTCAATCTTGACTGGAAGGCAGCGTGAATTCTGTAGAACATGGCCAAACCAGCAAGAAGTAACAGTGAAGGGGCTTCACTTTATTCAAGAGGACTCACCTATCCAAATAGGCCAAGCTATAGCAAAATGGTATAAAATATTTAAGTAAATAAATAAGGAGAGATCGCATGTCAGACACACCCGTTTATATGATCGCTAATCTAGAAACTCATGAAGATCCGAGTGAATATAGAAAATATGAGAAGGGTTTTTTCCCTATCTTAAAGAAGCATGGCGGCTCTTTCATCACATTTGATGATAATCCAAAACATTTAGAAGGCACAGAGCCAAGATCAGGCCGAATGATAATTTTTCAATTCCCAACAGAGGCTGCAGCAGATGCATGGTTTAATGATCCAGAATATCAGGCCTTATCGGAATATCGCAGAGCAGGTGCTGACACAAAATCCATAACAATGGTTCATGCTCTTCCACCTAGGAAGTAACCTCTTTTAACAAACTAAAGATGACTTGCGTTGTTTGCAAAAGCAAATTAATAAGCTCCTTTACCACCAAAGATAAAAAGACCTATTGGCAATGCTCATATTGCTCAGTGAAATTTCTAGATCAGGCTTTCTTTATAGATGAGGATACAGAAAAAGGAAGATACTTGGAGCATCAAAATGAAATAGGTGATCCGGCCTATCTTAAATTCTTATCCAAATTATCAAAGCCTCTTAAGACTAAATTAAAATCTGATGACCGTGGCCTTGATTTTGGTTGTGGTCATGGGCCTGCATTAGCAGAGATGTTCAAAGCAGATGGATACAGTATTGATCTTTATGATCCATTCTTTTATCCCAATAAAGAAGTCTTTTCTAATAAATATAATTTTATAACCTGTACAGAAACTGCTGAACATTTTTTTAATCCTAATAGAGAGTTTAAAACTTTAGATTCAATATTAGCGCCAGGTGGATGGCTTGGGGTCATGACCACTTTTTTAACTGAAGATAAATCTTTTGATAGCTGGTACTACAGAAGGGATCCAACGCATGTTGTTTTCTATGCAGAACAAACATTTGAAGTTATTGCAGAACAAAATAACTGGCAGCTAGAAATACCGGCAAAGGATATAGCTTTATTTTGTAAGAATAGAGACTCATAATAGATTTAAAAAATAGGAGATATAAATGTTTAGTCACGTAATGCTCGGAGCAAATGATATTGAAGAATCCAGGATATTTTATGATAAAACCATGCCCGTACTTGGTGCAAGAGAAGGCAAGTTATCGATGAATCACGATGGACATACAAGATATGTTTACTTTGTTAACAGAAATAATAGCTTTTTAATTTCACAGCCAATTAATGGCGAGGTTGCGACGCATGGAAACGGCAGCACTATAGGATTTAATGCCTCTAGCACAGAAATGATTGACGCATGGCATGCTGCAGGCATTGCAGCCGGATCTAAAACACCAGAATTTTGTGAACCTCCTGGAATTAGAGAGGGTGGAGGTGTACAACTATACCTTGCTTACTTAGTTGATCCATCCGGCAATAAAATATGTGCAATGTATAGGATTCCTAAATGAATTTAATTTTATTTAAAGAAGCAATCCAGAATAGATCATTGTTTTTAGCTTTGGCTTTAACCTGTATGGTGTTTGTGCCCAAATCTTACGCCGAGGAATCAAATTTAAAAATAAATTTAGTGAATTTAGATAAGCCGGGAGTTGTATTTATAAGTATATGTAGAAATGCAGCTGGATTTGAGAGTTCAGTTGAAAATGAATCTGAAGAAGAATCATGTATTAACGATGCAGGCAAAGTAGATCTTCAAAACCATGAAATCAATGGAATACTTCCTCATGGGGAGTATGCTATAGCTATATTTGTTGATGCAAATGGGAATGGGAAAATGGATAAAAACTTTCTTGGTATTCCAAAAGAACAGTATGGATTTTCTAATAATGTAATGGGCAGGATGGCAGCACCATCATTTGAGCAAGCGAGATTTGAAGTAACAGGGCCTGCTACACAAAATATTATACTTAGGATTGGTATCCCTAAAAAAGACTAAAAGTATTCTGGTATTTTGCCAATAAAATCTTTGTAGTATTTTTTTAAGTACTCAATGTCTCTTTGATTATCTCCTGTTGGGTGGAAGAGCTCCCTAAAACTTATCTCTTTAGATGGGTAGTCTATGGCAACCAAAAGAATAGGACATTCCATGGATTGAGCTATTCGTAAAAAACCAGACTTCCATTTTTCAGCTTTCTTTCTAGTGCCTTCTGGAGATAGTCCAATAAGAATACCGCCTTCACGTTTAGCAATTTCTAAAACATCATTAATAGTATTTTTAGCATCTTCTCTATTAACTGGTATACCACCTAAACTTTTTAATAAACGGGTAACACCTTTTTTGAAAATAGAGTGTTTGCCAAGCCAATAAATTTTTATCTTAAGACTAAGTATGAGGGACATGCCATATACAAAATCCCAATTAGAGGTATGAGGCGCTAAAACAACCAGTAGCTTCTTCATATCAGGTATTTGGCCACTAACTTTCCAGCCTGTAATAGAAAGCAGACTTGTACCCACGAAAGAAAATAATCGGTTCCTCTGTGTTAAAAAACGCTCAGGAATAGTAACCAATGATTTAGATTTTTTATAGCGCAATTTAGTCCCTTAACTAAAGTTTATAAACATATTTTAATGATAATAAGAAAAAATGATATCTTCAGAACTAATTAACTATTTTGAAATATAATTCATAACTCATATGAAGTTATTAAAAGCTGATAATTATCAAACTTGGCTTATAGAAGAAGCAGATATAGCTGTCTTAATAGATCCCTGGTTGAGTAAGCAGCTTCAGCCTGACAACTCTATCTTTATTCAGAGAAAAAAAAGTCAAGCAAGCCTCCTGAATGATGAAGATTATGAGAAAGTCCAAGCGATTATTATTACTGCTCCCTTTGAAGATCATTTACACATTGAATCAATTAAATCATTTCCAAAAAGCGTAAAGATATATACATCAAAATTTATAAAGAGACTTTTGCTTAGAGCAGGGGTTGCCAATGACATCTACATCATCAATGAAGACGGAGTAGATATAGGATCAATAAATATCAGAGCCTTGCCTACTGGATTTCCATATCATCCAGCTACTTTTGCTTTACTGATTGAAGACAGCAAGGGTAATAGAATTTTCCATGAAGGACATATAGCAAGATTTAAATACTTAATGAAAAATAACATTAAAGCTGACGTTGCTATTCTTACTGCAGAAGAAGTTAAACTTTTTGGGTTTCTAAGACTAGGAATGGATTATAAAAGGACCTTAAAGGCATGTGATATTCTGGGTGCAAAAGAATTATTTATAACGGGCTCCAATCCAGAAAAAACTACAGGCTTTATTAGTAAGTTTCTTTTAATAAGGTCAATAGAGCGAGAAAAAATTCAGGCAAAAATTAATTTACACGACCAAGCGGGCAATTTTATTAATCTGGACTAGCTCAATAAATAGATTCCTAAATCAACCATCAAATACATATTTGCGATGAAGCCTGTTGCCCAAAACAAGCTTCTTATACTTGGATTTTGATCTGTAGCTATTTTGTAGTAAAGAATCATATGAATAATTCTAACTACTGCATAAATCCAGATTACAACTGACAATTTTTGAGGGCTGTATCCAGACATCATAGCAATTACAGCCATGCCAAATAACGGAACAATATTTTCTAATGAATTCCAAAAAGTTCTATAAGCTCTAAAGAAAAAAGAAGATTGACCAAGCGCAGGATCTATAACCCCGACCTTATAACCTTTCTGACGCCTGTGAACTCTTACAAGCACAATTGCTTGGATAATAATAATACTCAGCGTTAACCATAAGCCCAATAAAACCGATTGATAAACTTCAAACATTTTGCTCTCCTTTAAACTATTTTATTATTTTTAATCCATACCATCTGTGCAATAACGAGAATTATATACGATACAAGAAATGCTAAATAGAAACTTAATATCAAAGGATCTTCAAAGCTTTTAGCAATTGGATCATTTACTGGAAGACGCCTCAAGGCATCTGTAATCGCTGGGATTAAGTGAAAAAGAAAAAGCGCGGAATAGCTTATAGCTTGAAAGTAGGGACACAGCCATCCAAAGATTAATCTTTTTTCCATCATCATTCCACCTGCTACAGCTAACAAAGCTACCACTGCAAGTAGATGAGCTATCCCAAAACTACCTTGTTTATAAATCATGAGAGCAGATACTGAAGTTATAACAGTTGTTAAGAGAAATATTTTTGCAGATACATTTTTTGATTCAACTATCTTATATCTGACTATTGTATAAGCGCCGCTTATCAAGGCAGCCATTCCCATAATTGTGTGGAACCATCCAAATGGTGACATTTCTGGCATAAGAGTCTCCTATTACTTCTTATTTTATTAAGTATATTCCCTAGAGCTATCTCTAAGTCAATATGCTCAATTTATTTTTCAAGTTCAGCAAATAAAGCGTCCATTATTTCATTAACAGTTTTGTATAAATTTTTTACTTCATGCATTTGATTGCATACAAAACCAAAGCCTAATTGATTTTCGATATCTCCAAAAGCAACGCCTCCGCCAACACCTGCATGACCAAACATGGCATTTTTAAATTTTGGAGCAAAGTTTCCAACCGGCATAGAATTTTTCCCTAATTCATAACCAAGACCAAATGTAATATTCGAACCAAATAATACCGAATCTGGTCCAGATGAAAGTGGGATTATTGCATAGTCTAAAGTTTCAGGTTTCATGATTTGATGACCATCCCTTTGACAACCATTGCTTAGGATTCCATAGAGTTTTGCCAGACTATGAGCTGTACCGTGGCCATTTGCTGACGGGACCTGAGCCATACGCCAATCGGGTAAGTTGTGATAGCCAGTGGGATCTTCCTCTCTTCCCTCAAATGCAACCTTAAAGTCACCGCCCTTAATTGCTTCTTTCAAATTCCAGTAGCGCTTAGGCAAAATAAAATTAGGCACATATTTTATTAGCTCCATATAATCTATTGAATTTTTCTTGCTACCAAAATCATCCAACATGATCATATCTGCACATCTTTCAAAATCACTTTGATTAAGCCCTATTTGGAAATCAATTCCAAAAGGTTCTGCAATTTCTTCCATGAAATATTGACCGGTATGCCTTCCATCAACTCTGCGTATAATTTCACCCACAAGCCACCCATATGTAAGGGCATGATAGCCTTGAGCTGAGCCTGGTTCCTTAAAGGGTTTTTGTGTTTCAAGAGCTTTAGTAAAAACTTCCCAATTCTGCCATTGACCAGAAGGCATTCCATCTTGAAAACCAAACATTGCAGACCTATGACACAACAAATCACTGACTCTAGTATTTTCTTTCCCGTTGCAGCCATACTCAGGCCAATAGAATGAAACCTTGTTATTAACATCAAGTTTTCCTTCATCAATAAGTTTAGCTATACAAGTTGCAGCAACACCTTTTGTTACAGAAAATACATTTACGATAGTATTTTCTTCCCAAGGCTTAGTTCTTTTGATGTCCTTATGGCCACCAAACATATCTACCACCATCTTACCTTTATGCTCTATTGCAAGAGAGGCGCCTAATTCAAATTCTGACTCAATAGCTTTAGTGAATACATCACCTATTTTTGCAAATGCAGGATCGCAATAGCCAGAAGCTTTTGACATTTAAATTCCCCCCTTCTTATTGGCATCAAGTGTGCCAATTATTATATTATAGTACTAAGACTAACAAGCATTACTATGAAGATACTAAGAACACCTGATTCACAATTCTCTAACTTAAAAGATTACCCTTACGAACCTATTTATACAAATATTCAAACCCATGATGGCTCTGATTTAAGGATACATCATATTGATGAAGGCCCTAAAGAGGGTCCTATTCTATTGGCAATGCACGGGCAGCCTGTTTGGAGCTACCTCTATACCAAAATGATTCCTTTTTTGACTTCAGCCGGCATCAGAGTTATTGCACCTGATTTGCCTGGTTATGGTAAGTCAGACAAGCCAGCAGCAAGAGAGGACTACAGTTATGAAAAACAAGTTGATTGGATGACTCAATGGCTCAAAGCAAACAACTTTGAAAACTTAACTTTTTTTGGACAAGACTGGGGAGGTCTTATAGGCTTGAGAGTGGTTGCAAATGAACCTAACAGATTTGCTAAAGTTGCTATCGGTAATACTGGACTACCATACAACCCCGAGATTCCCAAAGAGGTGCTTGACCAAATAGAGGCATTTAGAGAAAGTAATATTCGCTTAACTCCACTTTCTATGATGCGTGAAATAAGGCAAATGGATAAAGGGATCTCTCATCCAGCATTAAAATTTATGTATTGGCAAAAGTTTTGTTGGGATACTGTTGATTTACCTCATGGTTTTTTAATGTCACAGAGTATGGAAAAGATGTCTAATATAAAAAGACTATTTTATTATTTATTTGTTCGTCTTGGTTTAAAACAATATTTTCCATTTAAATCTAATCTTGCTAAGGCTTATGATGCCCCTTTTCCTGATCCTAGCTATCTCATGGGCACAAGAGCTATGCCCAGCCAAGTTCCAATGACTCCAGATAAATCAACCCAACAACAAAAAGAAGCAAGAGATTTCTTTTACACATGGGAAAAACCATTTTTAAGCGTTTTTGCAGGCGATGATCCAGTGACCAACGGGATAGAGGCTGATGTTTTAAAGATGTGCCCCAATGCTAGAAGCGCTCCACATATTGGCGGAGGTCATTTTTTTCAATGGACTAAAGCAAAAGAACTTTCTAATATATTAATAGATTTTATAAAGGAATAGCATGATAGATTTATATACTGCACCAACCCCCAATGGATTCAAGGTATCTTGTACCTTAGAAGCTATGGACATGGCTTACGAAGCCCATTTAGTTAATTTAGTTGAGGGTGAGCAAAAGAAACCAGAATTTTTAGCTATAAGTGCAAATGCAAGGATTCCAGCCATTGTTGATAGAGACAATGATAATCTTGCAATCTTCGAATCTGGAGCCATTATGATTTATCTTGCAGAAAAATCAGGAAAGTTTCTGCCTTCAGATAGCAAAGGGAGAGCTAAAGTCATTCAATGGTTGATGTTTCAAATGGGAGGAATTGGACCAATGATGGGACAAGCTAATGTATTCTTTCGTTATTTCCCTGAAAAAATTCAGCCCGCAATTGATCGTTACCAAAATGAGGGCAGAAGACTTTTTGAAGTTTTAGATACACAACTGGCAAAAAGCGAGTGGCTAACTGATGATTATTCAATTGCTGATATTGCAAATTGGTGTTGGACAAGAACACATAAATGGTCAGGTATTTCTGTTGAAGGATTAGACAATTTAGCAAGATGGAATGATGCCATGTATAAGCAGCCAGGCATGCTAGAGGGAATTAAAGTACCAGTTTCTGTAGACAATATTTTAAGTGATGATAAAAAGATGAAGGAATTTGCAGACAGAGCTCGCAAAAATCTTCAAACATAGGAGTAAGTTATGTTAAAAGTTCATTTTGTTGCAAATACTAGAGCAGGGCGGATAGTTTGGTTATTAGAGGAGCTGGGGCTTGATTATGAGGTAAATATTATGCCTTTTACTAAAGAGGGCCTTAAGTCAGAGGAACACAGATCAAGACATGCTCTTGGTAGAGTTCCAGTATTAGAAGATGGAGATGTTTCTATTTTTGAATCAGGAGCTATCATTGAATATATTCTAGCTAGGCATAAAGATGGTGGCTTAAAACCAGATGTTAATGCACCAGAATTCCCTAATTATCTTCAGTGGTTTCACTATTGTGAGGGGATGGTAATGCCGCCCATGAATCAGATTGTGGTTCAAACGATTTTATTACCACCTGATCGCAGAGATGAGAATGTTTTGTTGCAAGCACAAAAATTACTCTCAAAGTCTTTAGCTCCAATTAATGAGGCCCTTGTCGGAAAGGATTACTTAGTTGGAGATTTTTCTGCTGCTGATGTAATGCTAGGCCATTCATGCTTTATGGCAAATAGATTAGGATGTGTTGGTGAAGAAATGGAAAACATAAAAGCTTATGTTGCAAAAATTCAAGCAAGACCAGCTTTTATTAAAGCTATAGAAATGGAATAAGTTTAAAAGGGAAGTAATTATGAGAGTAAAAAATGCAGTCATACCAAATGAAGAGCAGATGGCAGGTTTTTTAGAGGGAGATATAGACACGCCGATAAAAATGGTTAATCTTTTAAAATTTAAAGATAAAGCAGATTATAAAGACGGAAGACAGACAAATCTTTCAGGCAAGGAAGCCTATCAAATCTATGCAGATGAGGTTCAAGGCCACCTTGAAAAGGTTGGAGGCCAATCTATTTTTTTTGGTGAGGTTGAAAGGTTAATGCTTGGTGAGGTAGAGGAACTATGGGACTGGGTTGCTATTGCAGAATATCCGAGTAGAAAAGCTATGCTAGAAATGGTCATGGATTCTGAATATCAAAAGAGCGAAGAGCATAGAAGTGCTGGTCTTGCAGGCCAGCTAAATATTGAAACTAAGTGATAAATCTTAAAAATTTATTACCATCTGCTGCTGATAATAATTATCGCGGCCATCCAGTTGCATTATGGACTTTCATTTTATTTGTTGCTCTTATGACTTGGCGATCAATCATTCATATGTTGTTTGAAGAGGTTGGTATGCACAATATTGCTAATTTCATTATTCTTACTGGCGATCCTGATCCAATGCCTGTTATCTATCAATTCTTTTCTTTATGGGGCTTTGCCCAGCTCATTTTCTGTTTAGTTTGCTGGATTGTTATCTTTAGATATAAAGCCTTAGTTCCCTTAATGTATTTGTTTTGGTTATTTGAATGGAGCTTTAGAACTATTGGGTATTCTTTTATAAAAGATTCAATTACAGCTCAAGGTGTATACACAGTTGATGTGACCCCTGGTGTAGCCCTTGCTCCTTATGCATCTTTACTTTTAATCATTCTTTTAAGCCTTTCACTTTTACAAAAAAAATAATTCAAGGATAACAACGTGAAGCAATTCCAAACTTTAAAATCAGACTTAACCCAATCAAGAATTATAGACATTGATTCCACTTCTATTGGCGATGGTGAAATTGCAGTACAAGTTGAAAGTTATGCTTTTACATCCAACAACGTTACATATGCCGTAGCAGGTGACACTATTGGGTATTGGAAATTTTTCCAAACCGGAAATGATACAAATAATGAATGGGGCTGCATTCCTATGTGGGGATTTGCTGAGATCACTCATTCAGGCATTGAAGATCTAAATGTTGGTGAGAGGCTTTTTGGGTATTTCCCAGCTGCAGAATCATTAATTTTAAGCCCAGTAAAAATTTCTACTCAAAGTTTCAGTGATGGGAAAGAGCATCGTAAAGATTTGCCCCCCGTTTATAATAATTATGTAAGGCTTAATGGAGATCAAAATTATGATGCATCTATGGATGCAGTTAGAGCACTTTTATTTCCTCTCCATATTACGGCATTCTGCTTGTGTGACTCATTAGCGGAGGATGCATATCTTGAAGCATCACAGATAATTATTGTTAGTGCATCTAGTAAAACTGCTATTGGCTTAGCTCAAGGTTTAGATGATGCTGAGAATGCACCCAAAACAATAGGATTAACATCTTCGGGTAACACTGAGTTTGTTAAAAGCCTTGGTTGTTATGATGAAGTGATTTCTTATGACGAGCTAAGTAATCTAGATTATTCAAAAGGCTCTGTCATGGTTGATATGGCTGGCAATAGAGAGATTTTAGGCACTCTTCATAAAGAGCTGGGAGATAACATGCTCAAGTGTCTTACTGTTGGTATGACCCATTGGGATAATGAAACGACTGCAGAGGATGCTTTAGGGCAAGCAATGCTCAGAGATAGAACAGAATTCTTTTTTGCCCCAGCGCACATCCAAAAAAGAATTGGAGACTGGGGGCATGATGGTTATGCTGAAAAAACAAATTTATTCATGACTGCCAGAGCACTTCAAAGTAAAAATTGGATGCAGCTCAAAGAGGTTCATGGGTTAGAGAACTTTACTAGCACATACAAAGAAATGGTTGCAGGAAAAATCAATCCAAGCGAAGGAATTATTGTTAATCTCAAATATATTTAAAAAACTATGACAGAAAGAATTAAAGTTTTTGGAGCCCCAGCTTCTCCTTATACTCAAAAAATGATTTCTATTATGAGGTATCGACATATAGCTTATGAATTTTATATAGGCGATGTTTCAGGAAGATTGAGCAGAATAGAAGGTATAGAACCTCCTAAGCCAGTTTTACTCCCCACTCTGCTTTTAAAAGATGGCCAAGGTAATTTAAAGGCAACTACAGATACTACTCCAATTATTAAAAGGTTTGAAAATGAGTATCCTGATAGAAAATTATTACCAGAGGATCCAGCTCTATCTTTCATCAATTACTTACTAGAAGATTTTGGTGATGAGTGGGTGAC
>Ga0209631_10002814_pt1 | contig 20486 bp, 17 predicted proteins | sample COG_08_FD_184752 | JGI IMG/M metagenome (GOLD analysis project Ga0209631, IMG submission 184752) | Pelagic Microbial community sample from North Sea - COGITO 998_met_08 (SPAdes) (version 2) | ecosystem: Environmental > Aquatic > Marine > Neritic zone/Coastal water | place: Helgoland, sampling...
ATGAATCCCCCCCGTAGCTATCACCCCATGATCCTGAAGACGCCCAAATACACTCGCCGTTTGATGTGCGGTAATTGATACTCGCGCAATCGTCACATTCCGAACACGTCTGAAAGCACTCCGTTGGATCCGATGAAATCATAGACGTCGCACCATCGCACGTTATTCCTGTAAAACTCCCTTTACTTCTTCTACTATATGAGGCACTCATGCAGTGGTCGTATTTCTGCTTCAAACTCAGTGGTGAAGGGGGAGGAGGAGGCGACGGAGGAGAAGGCGGTGGAGGAGGAGGCATCGGACTCGGTGGCGGTGGAGGAGCAGGCGACGGAGGAGGAGGCGACGGAGGAGGAGGCAACGGAGGAGGAGGCAACGGACTCGGTGGCGGTGGAGGAGCAGGCGACGGAGGAGGAGGCGACGGAGGAGGAGGCAACGGAGGAGGAGGCATCGGACTCGGTGGCGGCGGAGGAGCAGGCGACGGAGGAGGAGGCGACGGAGGAGGAGGCAACGGAGGAGGAGGCATCGGACTCGGTGGCGGTGGAGGAGCAGGCGACGGAGGAGGAGGCGACGGAGGAGGAGGAGGCGGATTTGGTGGCTGAAATACCGTGTCAACCTTGGCGTACAACGCGTTGAACGACGCGCGGAGGTTTGCGTTCTCCGCTCGAAGGATCGCATTTTCGTCTAAGAATTCTTTCGTCAAACTCTCCATTTTCGCAAAGATAGTTTCCAATCGTTCGCCAACCTCGATTTTGTTGCCTTCCTCGTCGTTTCCGATGTATAACGTCTCTCGACACTGCACGTCTTCCCAAAATTGGTAATCAGCGCTCGTTTTGACACGATGCGAATTGATTTGTAACTCTTTACCATTCTTCCCTCCCGTGTTTACGTTAAAAATGCCGTTCGCATACTCTGTACGTTTTTGGCCTCTTTGAATCCCGACTAATCCAGAGACGCGAGGCTGCGTCTCTTCCTCCGTAGACGTCGTCTGTGTTGGGTTCAGTTCAACGCCTTGCCCTGAACACTTTTCAAAGGTGAAAGTGTCGCCGTAATAGCCTTTCGCGGAGTAATCATCGGTACCGCAACCGCCAACACTTCGAATGTTCGTGTTGGATGGATCCGGACAAAAATCTTTTTGATTCGTACCCGGATTAGACGCTTTCCCGCCCGCTTTTCTGCACGACCAAAACGAATCACCAGAGGACGTTCTCACGCTCGGGTCGCCACCAGAACCTGAATCTCCAACCCATCTGCAGTAATCTTGGCAAATACCGCACCCACTCGCGTCGTACCAGCCGCGATAGGTATCCGCGTACCCTTGGTCGCCTGTACCGTTGCTGATCGGACACGTTGAAGCGTCGAGAACTTCTTCCCCAAGGGTCGCGAGAGAAGTGAACACATGCACCCACGATGTGACGCAAAAAAAACACGAAAGAAGATGCATCTTCTTCTTCTTCTTTCGCGCAGGACCGAACGACGCGCCATTTCGCGACGATCTCCGTCTCCCCCGTGGTATCTTCTCTTTCATTAGTAGATTATTATCTTCTTCTTCTCTCAGATCTAAAACCTTTTCTCATCCTCGTCGTCTCGTGAAATGTATTATTAAAATCCGAACACAAAAAAGGCATTTTTATCTGCCCTTTCGTCTGGCGCGGAAAAAAGAGGCTCCGAAACGTCGCCAAAAACCTCTTTTTTTTGGGTGGCTTTTTTTTGCATTTTGAAGCAGAGCTTTTAATTTTTTTGCATGAAGCAAAATCCATTCAACAGCGCCTTTCTCCTCCTCAGATTTTTTGTCAGAAAAAAGAAGCGTCACCACTCTCGTTCTTCATTATAGTATTCGCGCGCATAAACACACGCACCACATATACTCTGCGTTCGGGCAAACAACCGACTCTTAAAAAAAAGAGTCCGCGCGAAGAAGATATTTGTGTGCACAAATAATGGAGTCTTTGTGTGGTGTTCCAGTCGCGTCATCAGTTGTCGCACGTTTGAGTCCTGCGAATAATCGAAGAAGGAAAAATAATTCCTCGTCCGAATCGACGACACCAACGACGCGGTGTTTGCACCGCTCGAATTCGCACCGAACGGCGTCGTGTTCTTTTTCTTCCCAAAATGGAAGTTTTCAGAGGAGGCTTTCTGAGAATAAAGTCAACAACTTTAACGAGAGCAAATTACAATACCAACAACATCGTCTCTCTGGTGGACGTCGTCGAAAGAACAGTTTGAAAGTGTATTCTTCGTTACCGTCGTTCGGGAGTGCCCAGTGGCTGGTTGAACAAGGCGCGCTTTCCGCCGTCGCCGCGGGTGCCTTTCTCTTTCGGGACCGCATCAAAGCGTTAGTCGGGGGAAGCAACAAATCTCCTAACGGACAAACGAAGAACTTTTTCGGGTCAGGACGGGAAGATTGCCCCACGTGCGAAGGGACTGGATACGCGACGTGCGCGTGCACAAAGTGGTCAAACGACGGAGAGGGCTGCGGGACGTGCAACTATACGTGTCGAACGATATGCCCAAGCTGCAGAGGTGGCGGTAAAGGCGTACGCGCGACATTGGATTTGAAAATTGACGACGAAGAAACGGACCGAGAGAACATGAGACGACAGAGGGAGCGAGATACGCACTCGTGGAAAGCGTGGAATAATAGCAGTACGAAGAGTAGCGGAGCAGCAGCGGCAATGACGACGACAATGAACCCATTGACGACGCCTTTGATTTGTCTCCCGGTAGTTTCGGCTCCAGAATCGAACGAAAGCGGAGGGCGACGCTCGGCATCGTCCTCGGATAACGGCGATAGATCGAGCAACCAGAACAAAAAAGAACCAGACGACGAGTTCTACGCGCAGTCGGGCGAAGCCATTCGTACCTTGCGCGAAGACTATCCGTTTTTTCTATCAAAAGAACCACGGTTTTCGATATTCAGGGAAGACGTTGGATTAGTCGACGCGACGTGTACTTTTGGACGAAACCGAGATCCAGACAGCTTGATCGGCGGAGACGGAGGATACGTCATGGCCAGAGGTTTGAATCATTATAAAAGAGTTTTCAAAGTCATCAGAACGATTGCGGCCATCATATTCAGTTCGTGTTCGGTGAAAGTGACGAGAATTTGGTCGCCATTAAGCACGACCGGGAAGCGAACTATTCGCGTGCGATGGAGCGTACGCGGTCATATTCGTCTCGGAGCGGCGATTGGAGTCGACGTCGCGCAGTTTGACGGCATTAGTGAATACAAATTGGACAAGGCTGGGTACATCTACGAGCACGTGATTACTGATTTGGATTGGGACGTCGCTCAACTGAGAGAAAGAGTTGTCGCGATGATGGGTGCGGTGAATAAAGCGCCGTCGATTAGTGGTCAATTTTAAAAAGCGCCGCGTATAATAAGAAAGCGAAAGATTGTTGTAAATTAAAAAGTAACACTGGTACATAATAAAGTAGAGTAATGATATACTGGTATATAGAAATCAACGCAAACGAGCAACGCGAGCAACGACGAAACCGCGAGCGAGCGCTTTCTACTCGTCGTCCTGAACGCTCGATAGCTTTGAAGCGGCGGCGAGATCCAAAAACCAAATCGTCGAAAACGCGTCCACCATTGCTCCCGGTAATTCACCAAACTCCAAATCTTCCTCCAACGCTTTCTTTACAGTTTCGGCTTTCCCGGCGCCGGTCGCCGCGACGACCACGCGATCGGCTTGATTTATCAAGTGTAAACTCATCGAAATCGTTCGCTTCCCTGGCATGTCCACGGCGAAAACGTTCGTGGAGATGTTCTCGTCTTTCGCTTGCGGAGAATTGGGATAAATAGAACCCACGTGGCCATCGGCACCCATCCCAAGTAAAATCAAATCAAACACAGGCGCTTTCGTGTATTCGTCTCTCGGCAACACTTCGTCCTCGGCCAACGCGAACATTTGCGCCTCGTAGTCTTTGGCGACTCCATCCAAATCCTCCGCGTTTTCCATCACTTTGTGTAAATTCTCCAATTTAAATTTCCCTTGCGCGATGAATTCATCCACCCACGTTGTTCTCGCCAAATTATAGCACTTTTGTTCCTCCGGTCTCTCGTTGACGAAAAACACGTGCATTTTGCTCCAATCCAAACCTTCGTCCTCCAATTCGCACAATCCTTTCAAAGCTTTCGCCACGCTCCCGCCTGGTATGGCTAACGAGAACGCGCCTCTGTCTTCGATGCACGCTTTCGCGTTTTCAAACACTTCCAAGCACAACGCCGCGGATAATTCTTCCTCCGTATCGAACGCTTCCACGATAAACTCTCCCTCGTCTATTTCGAACATTTCTTCATCGTCCTCATCCTCCCCCTCCTCGTTTTCGGCGGCAACCGCAGCCACATTAAAATGTACGAATTGACTCCGAGTGGTCCTTTGTCGTCTTCGAATACCCCCCACGCCGCTGCTGCTTTTATTGCTTTTACTGCAACAACTCTTCTTCTTTGAAAGAGGATGTCTTGATGCGACCAAAGCAGCGCGAGGAGTAGTGAGAAGAGAAGTGACACTTTGCATTCTCTCTCTTAATTCAGTTTGTTGTGTGAAGAATAAAGAAGAATAAAATTCTGCTGTTTCGTGTTGTTGTTCTGTTTTGTGTTGTTCTTCAAATTTTTCTCTCTTCTGTTCCCCTCTTTTTTATAACGAACAAACAACATCAAACTTTTTACAAAGAGAGAGAGAGAGAGAGAGACAGAGAGAGAGAGAGACAGATGAGGATGATGATGATGAGGATGATGTTATGACGAAGAAGAGAGAAAATGTGTAGCGCCACTATTGACGACGACACGATGACGAGCAAAAGCGAAAAGGAGTTCAGATGAAAAGAAGAAAAACATCAACGAGCACGACGGAGAAACGAGGACAACAACAGCGAGAAGGAAAAGGAGAAGAAGAGAAAAAGAAGAAGAAGCGCAAAAAGAGCGACGGGAGAGAAACGCTCTCGGAAATAGGACCGTTCCGGATTCCGAATTTCGAGGAGGAGGATGCGCTGCTGACGGCGAGAACAGTCGCACACATTTGTCGAGAGATTGTTAAGTTTCTGCTCTTCAACAGAAACCAAATTCCGCTCATGTATGCAGATTTGGTGTCGCTGCGGAGAGTAGAACAAAAAGAAGAAGAAGAGGAGGATCCAAACGAAGAGAATGCAAAGGAGAAAACGAAGAAGAAGAGGAAAAGAAAGAGCAGCAAGAGATCGGAGAAGAAGTTATTTAATCAGATTGCGCAAATTGAGCGCTTGATGGAGTCTCTGAGCGAAGAAGAGTTCGCGTCGAGACAACCGGTGAAGCGAGTGGCGGTGTGTTTTGGCGCGACTGTGAATCGACCGGTTGAAACGTACATCATCGATTTAGAAGACGTGAGATATAGTGCGACGAGAGGAGAAGGAGGAGAAGAAGAAGAAGCACAGAGCGAAAAGAAGACGAAATCGGCGGCGAATAGAATAGTGAGAGCGGTGATGCCGCACGTCGCCGGCTTGCGAACGAATCCCTCGCGCACTTCGCAAAAGATTTGGATATTTTTAAAACACGAAGACGCCGCTGATAATGACGATGAGAGCGATGATGAAAAGAACGCACTGAGAGCAGAACTGAGCAATCGCTTCGCGATGAAGAGAAATCTCAACGGCCTGTTCGAAGCAGAAGAAAAAAAAGAAGAAAGGAGAGGAACGCGCAAAAACGTAAAAGGAAACGTCTTCGCGAGGATCGTCTTGAAATCCTCCTCGAAGCCGTCGTCGTCGTCGGTCGTTCCCGCGTCTTCTTGCTCGTGGTACCAAAGTCGTCTCGTTTCAAAAGGGTTTCGTTTCAAAGAAACTGCTGCTGGTTCTCTTCGATAAAATAGAAACTTATTAGAAAGACAAAGTTATAGAATAGAGCTTTAGTTACACACACACACACAGAATCCCACACTTCAGATTTTCCTTTAAAGGGGAGAGATACATCATCATGGGCGCCCAATCTTCTAAACCAGCTCGTCGTGGAGAGGAGTCTCTGGAAAGAAGGGAGCAAAGAGCGGCGTCTCTTTTCGCCAAAGTCGCCAGTTCTTCTTCTTCTTCTTCTTCTTCTTCTTCTTCTGCGCGAGAACGAGACAACGGGAAAACAACGACTTCGGAGGCGAACTTTATGCCGAAGAATTTGGACGACGGCGTCGACGAGGACGATGACGACAGAAGGAAAAAGATAGAGGAAACGAGAAGGAGATCTTCATTCTCGTCGTCCTCGTCGGGAATTTCGAAACTGAGTAAGCTGAGAGAGACGAGTTCGATTCCAATTTCTCAGCGCGCGACGGACCTTCCCAAACACCAACAAGATGAAAAGAGCAGAACAAAAAATTGGACGTATCCTTCGCCGAAGATGTTTTACGAAGCGATTAAACGGAAAGGGTGGCAACCACCGGAAACAGACATCGACAACGTAGTTAAAATTCACAACGTCGTCAACGAGAGGTGTTGGCAAGAAATTCTAAAGTGGGAGAAAGAGTTTCATCCGAAGACGCTTAGCGGAGGAGGAGGAGGAGGAGGAGATCCAGGCGAGGAAGAAACAAACAACGCGTCTGTTTCTCTTTTGCGGTTTAAGGGGAAACCAAGAGATTACTCCCCGAAAGCGAGATTATTGAACGCGCTCGGGTATAAGTTACCTTTTGATAGACACGATTGGATAATCGATAGAAACGGTGAAGACGTTCGGTACGTCATAGATTTTTACAACGCCAAAGTTCCTCCGCAAGGAAAGGGCGATTCTTCCTCTCTCGAGGTTGGACCGATAGCAATGCACGTAGACGTTCGACCAGCGCTGGATTCTCTCGAAGCGTTCTACGAAAGAGCGTACATGCAAATGAAATGGATTTCCAGCGGGAGGTGGATGCGATAATATAGAAAATTTTGATGATGATGATGATGATGATATAGTTTTTCGTAGATACAAGTGCGTGTGTTTAATAGCGTCCCGGCCACGTTCCATTGTCGCGTTCTTCGTTCCATTTCTCCACCCATTCTCCCGGACAAATAGATCTGTACAATCTCGCCATAGAAGCGCACTCTTCTTCTCCCTTTTCAGCCGCGCACTTGTGATACTCGTTGTATCGCGTGTAGCAATGCTTCGCTTGATTTTGCTGCGGGAACCTCGGGTCGAACGGCGTAGTTTTAACCACAATATCTTCAGACGATGCTTCTTCCTCTTGTTCTGGCTCTTCCTCTGCTGCTACTTGTTCTTCTTCTACTTGTTCCTCTTCGTTCTGTTTTTGAATAGTATTATATATTAGAGAGAGAGAGAGAGTTTGAAAAATCGCGTTAGTAAAATAAGCATCGCATTTTTCTCTCCTTTTTGGAGGAAGGAAGCCCTTTCTTCTTCTTCTTGTTTTCGCCCAAAATCACGATTCCTCCTTTCCCTTCGCGGAGAAGAGAGAGGAATCGTTTCTCTCTTTCTCTTTTCTACTTTGCAACAAAAGAAACAGACCACTCCTTTCTACTCATCGTGGACGAAGAAGTGCTGCGATGATGTCTTCGCGTGAGAGAACGCGTTTGGATGATGATATCGATGCGCTTCTTCTCTCTCATCAAATGCATTCAAAAGAAAGAATAAAAAAAGAGAGAAGAGGTTGAAGCGTTTGGATCCATCCCTACACGTGAGAATGACAGAGAGGAGTCATCCATCATGGCTTCCTCCTCGCTTTAAAAAGTCGCGTTCTCGTAGCGTCGAAAGAGAGAAGAAGAAAAGCAAAAACTCTCGGTCTTTCGCTCGCTCTTCAAAAGTCGTACCTTTTCCGGTGCTTCTTCGCACTGCGCGCTGCTCGTCAGCCATTCCGTCATCAGTCTTCCCAACATTTTCTTCCGTCTCACCTCTTTATATTTTTACGAGTGCGGTTTTTGTCTCGACCACCGAGAAAGTCGTCGAAAGATTGCTTTTTATTCATTTTGGTCTCGGGCCGCTGTTTGGCTTCATTCTCTGCAGAGCAAAAAATTTTCCTCTCTTTCCCTCTTCTCTCTCTCTCTCTCTCTCTCTCTTTCGATTATATATACATACATATACGAGAAGAAGTTAAAGAAGTCCTCTTCAAAACCGGTGGTGGTCGTTTAGAAGAGAGTTTATTCTCTTTTCTTTTGATAGAAGAAGAAGAAGAAAGTTTGCGCATCATCGAAAATTGAATTGAGTACACGCGTGCTCCACGCATATAAATTTACAAATTGAGCAATAAAAACAACGAGAGAAAGAGAGAAGAGTTTGGTCAAAGATGATCAAAGCGTTTATCGTGGTGAATAACCACGCGATGGTTCGACTGTGCAGATTTTACGAACAGCTGGTACGTCTCTTTTAGTATACACGTGTTATAATCTCTCTTCTCTCTCTCTCTTTCTCTCTCTCTGTGTTCGCCAATTATGCGCGAGACTGAACTGATATATGTATCCACTTCTTCTCTTCTAAACAACAAAAACAAAAACAAAAACAGGCTGTCGATAAGCAATCCGAGCTGTGTCAAACCGTGTATAAGATTGTCACCTCGCGTCCAGACCATTTGTGTTCGTTCGTGGACGATAGCAATACCTTCGGCCCGGATACGAAGCTCGTCTACAGACACTTTGCGACTTTGTATTTTTGCATCCTCTCCGACCGATCGGAATCTGAATTAGCCATGCTCGATTTGATTCAAGTGTACGTGGAAACCTTGGACAGAGTGTTTGAGAACGTCTGCGAGTTAGACTTGATTTTCAACTCGCCGAAAGCGTACACGGTTTTGGACGAAACCGTCGTCGGCGGTTTAGTCTTGGAAATCAACTCTCAAAAGATTTTAACCGTGTACGATCAGTTACAAAAGCTAGAAAAGATGCACTCGAGCTTAATCGATAAGTTACAAGTAGGAAGTTAATCCTCGCGGTGTGTTGCCTGTTGTTTATGCAGGGATGCGTTTTGTTTTCGTGTAATAAAACTAATACTAATAATACAAATACTTTCTCGCGCGAAACTCGTACATAATATTTTTCTCCTCTCTCTCTCTTATGGCGATCCAGAAATTTCTGCATTTTGTGGGGTTTCTCACCTTTTGAAACCCAAAAGTCTTTCTTTCGTCATAAAAGAATAAAAATAGATAGAAAAAATGCTCCGATCATCGACACTTTTGAGACGATTATCCAGCCACGCTTCGGCGTCGTCGTCCTCAACGTCGTCGTTGTGTTCGTCATCGTGGATCAGCAGCTCCTCCGAAAAGAGTCTTCTTTATACCAACACTAATTTGAGTAACGAGAAGAAGAGAAGACATTTCTCGTCCTCTCCGTCGTCGTCGTCGAAAAACGATCAAAAAAATAATAGTGAGATCGTCACGCCGGAACAGACGAAAGCTTTGTCGGACAAACCAGTGGCGACGGATTTAACCTCCATCGTGGACGCGTCCGCGAACACGTTGTTCTTAACCGAACTTTTTCGAGGGATGAGTTTAACGTTGAAATACTTTTTTGATACCAAGGTGACGATAAATTACCCGTTCGAAAAAGGTCCTCTCTCGCCGAGGTTTCGCGGGGAACACGCGTTGAGAAGATACCCAACCGGGGAGGAGAGATGTATCGCGTGTAAATTGTGCGAAGCCATCTGTCCGGCGCAAGCGATTACCATAGACGCGGAAGAAAGAGAAGATGGATCGCGAAGAACGACAAAGTACGACATCGATATGACCAAGTGCATATACTGCGGTTTTTGCCAAGAGGCGTGTCCGGTAGACGCGATTGTGGAAGGACCAAACTTTGAATACGCGACGTACAGTCACGAGGAGCTTTTGTACGATAAGGAAAAGTTGTTGGCGAATGGAGACAAGTGGGAAAAAGAAATTGCAAAGAACTTGCAAAGCGAGTCTTTGTATCGTTAATCGCTTTGCCCTCTCCGAAGCTTACTACTAACTAATACACACAGAAAAATAGAGAAATTGTTTGGAATCGATCGGGAGGGCAGTATTTGTAATATATATTTAAACAACACAAACACAGAACAAAAATAATTTTTGATCTTCTAATAGCGTCCTCCTCGGCCTCCTCGGCCTCGACCTCTGCCACGACCTCTTCCGCGACCGTGAACGCTCGTATGCGTCGCGCCTTCTCTTCCAAAAGTCTCCGAATCAACTTTTCTTTGTTCCGCCATTCTTTGAAAGTGCGCACTTCTGTTTTCTTTTTGCGTCGCGTCCGAGGACATGGTATCAAAGAAGTCGTCCTTTTCATATTTTGCGACGCCGAGATCGTTTGCCGTTTGTTCTCTAGCTTTGTCAAATTTAGAAAGCATGCTTTCGAAATCAAAAGCTTCAGTCGGAACAACCGCGCTTTGAGGCAAGTTTTGGTTCGATACGTTACCAAATCGACCGCCACCTCTGCCACCCACACCTCTTGGTTGCGGGATTCTTCCCCCGGCACCTCTACCACCTGGCGGGGGTGCTGGTCTATCTGGTGGCGGTGGCTTTGGTTTCGATGTTGGCAAACCAGCTTGCGCGGCAGCAGCGAAACTCGTCGGTTTCACGTATGCCGGTTTCGCCGCTTCCATGACTCTTGCCGGCGCCGGCGCTGACTGCGCCGGAACAGCTCCTGGTCGCGCCGGTGGCGGTACCAATCCAGCTGGCTGCTGCCGCTGCGCTTGAGGCGGTGCCTGTCCGAATCCTTGTTGTGGTGGTTGCTGTTGTTGATATCCTTGTTGCTGATACTGTTGTTGTGGCGGTGGTTGTTGCGGGGGAGGTTGTCCCCAGCCACCGTATTGCTGTTGTTGATACTGCTGTGGCGGTGGTTGTTGCTGTTGGAATACCCCCTGTTGAGATTGACTCAAATCATCCGGGACGCCGTGTCTGGTTGTATATCTCTCCATTTCTTGAATCTGAACAATATCTTCGATTTCGTTTTGGAGAAAACGAATCCCCATGTGGACCTCCTGAGAGGGCGGAATCGCCGGTTTCCCCAAACTTCTTCGGTTTTCCGTGCCGTGACTCAACACTGTTTTTAGTATGTAACATCGTGAACAGAGAAAAAGAGATACGCGTGAGTGCGAAAAGAGAGAGAGTAGAAAAAGAAAAAGAACAGCAACTTTGAGACGATTTATTAGTAGTAGTAGTAGTAGTAGTAGTAGTGTATTCTTCCTTCTCCTTTGAGACGATTCGTTCATTCTCTCTCGATCCAGGCCAAGAATTTTCAACTACGTACGAAAGAATAAATAAACGCACCATTATTCAATATGATCGATCCGTCGGTCTGATTGACTTCCGCTAAAATTCCAGTGTATCGAACGCGGGCTGTTGAACTAATCAACGAAAACGTTCCGCCGATATATCCTGCCATGTTTTAATTTCTCTTTCTTTATAAGAACTCGAGGAGATGAGTGAGGTGTGAAGAATCGGTTCTTTTGTTTCCTTCCAGTCGAGAAGAATTATAAAATTTTGGCGGGCAATTTTGGTCTTAAAAAAAAATGGTCTGCTCAAAAACTCAACTACTACCAGTACTACTCTATTACTATTACTATTACTATTACTCTCTTCTCTTCTCTTCTCTTCTCTTCTCTTCTCTTCTCTTAAGCTCCAACTAAAACACCCAACGCTTCTAACAAACCCTCTAACAAAACATCAAACGCGTCCGTGGCTTCTAAAACAGCCGCAGCATTCCACAAGGCGTGAAGCACGATAGGTGCGACGACGTTTCGAGTTCGGACGTAAAGAATACTGAGCGCCACGGAAAGCGCCGTGAGTGGGAGGAAACGGTCCATCGAAAAGTGTGCCAGAGCAAATATACAGCTAGAAAGACATATGGAGGTGGATACGCGCCACTTTTTCGTCAAAGATGGCATGAGGAAGCCGCGAAAGATTACCTCTTCCCAAATAGGGGCAACCACAGCGACTAAGACGGCGTAGAATAATACGGAGACGCCGTCTCCGCTCATAGCCACGCGCTCAAAATTTGATGGATTTACCACCACTGGAGTGGTTGTCAGTTGAGTACTGGAACCATTACCTCCGAATAAAGATGTCAAGATGCCGCGTAAGCTAAAAATTGTTCCACCGTTTGCAAAATAATCGCACAGTTTTGAGTTCAGTTCCGCGACGAGATTCACGAGAGGAAACGTCGCCACAAACAAAAGAGTCTCTTTCGAACACCGTTTGAACTCTTCGACTGATTCAAACGTAACCCGAAACCAATTCGTATTTTTCAACTCTTCTTGATACTTTCTCGTCCCGAACCACACGCAAAATATCCCAACCACACACGCTGCGATATCCGCAAACAAAGAGTACAGCGCCACGCCTCGACTTGTCAGCGCCTCTGCGTCGAAACCCATATGGAATGTCGCCCAAGGTACAAAAGACTGTCCGACCCACAGAAATGAAATCATCCAGAGCATCATGACCACGACGACGTGCGACAGAGACCACGGTACTGCCCATATTTTTCCAATAGTAATACTTTCATTTCCATCGTCCACGTTAAAGAGTTTTCGTTCCCAGTCTTTTCCTTCTTCTCTCGTTTTCTTTTCAAAATCCTCCTCCCGCTCCTCCTTCTCCTCAAGATGTTGGTGGTTGTTACTACCGTCATTAGTAGTACTACGAACAAATGCTCTTCTCCTTTGTATTCTCACTTCTATTTTGCTGCTATCGCTACCACTCAGGAGCAACTTTGCCTTCCTCGATGGCCGGAGGGGAAATGGGTGTCGTTGTTGTTGTTGTTTCCAACTGGAATCGTATCTCGTTGGTTGAGCTGCTCTTCTATCGGCGACGGCAGCAACTCGAGAAGAGGACGAAGAGGAGACAGAGTGACTCGCGAGGCGAGAAGTCAACATCGTCGTCGTCATCGTCCTCGACCTCCTCGTCACAGCCAGGACGATGGATATCTTTTTTTCTGGAGAGAGTTCTTTATCTTCAAAATATCAAATCAAATTACAAATTGCTCTCGTGTTTGTGCTAGACGTACACGTATATTGAAGCTATTGGCTATTATTGAAACTATAAATACAAATCATACAATTACGAAGGAGGATTGTAGTAATTGTAACGAAACTTTCTACCGAACGCGCGTTTGCTCGTCACGTCTTTATATCCTCTCCAAACTTTACCGACATCTGGATGCCAACCGAAAGAGTTTTCATTCAACGCCGGATGCCGATATGCGACCGGATCAAACTCAACTCTCGGAGCGACCGCGGCGTGCGGTAAAGGTACTGCCCACTTCAACTTTTCGTGACGCATGCGAAATTTTGCTTTGTTTTGCATTAAAACTGGGACTGAGGTGACCCACAAAACCAAAGAAGGGGCATAAGCTCTCTTTGATAGCAAGACGAAAGAGAGAAAGCTTTGCGCGATCAAAAGTGCATATATCGTCAAGTCCGTAACAGTTTGCCACATCGATCCACTCGATTCATACGTCTTGTCGTAGACGTATAAGATGTGATAACGCCAAATTATAAAGTTGAAGACGAAGAAAATCGTCGAAAGTAGCGAGATCATCGGCGCAACTGGAGCGAAAACCAAACCGATGAGCATCACCATGACGAAAACGCCAACTTCTCTTCCAGCTCTAACTGACCTTGGCGAGTACTTCACCGTCCGGTCGCGTGGTGTGACCGCGCAACCCAAACAACAGCAAAACTTGTTCACCGCCATACACAGTACGCCAGGATGCGGGAAGATTAAGCGTTGCGATGGTAAATAAATTCCTCGAAATAAAATCCAAATGAGGAAGAAATTTGATGTCAAAGGTAAGGATGAGCCAAGCAACGTTAACATTTCATCTGGACCTTCGGTTTGCAACGCCGTCAAGTAACGTTCAAACGCGAACCCCGAAACAGTACCGAGGAATATATTCAAAAAAGCCCACAGAAAGTAGAACTTGGTGAATTGCTGATCCGTCTTTGATAACGAAACGTGAGTCGTTTGCGCTTGGACGAGATAAAGTAATCCAAAACTCATGATGAATGTCTCCCATAGCGTGAGCAAGATGGGCGGTAAAATCGATCCCACGATTACTCTTACGACTCCTGCATCTTCACTTTTGCAATACCAGTTCATAAATTCTAACGTCGTTGCTTCTGATGCGCTTGATGATGTCACGTCGTTTGCGCAGAGTGTATTCAGAACACCGGCGAGCGTTCCCATCGGTATAAAAATAATAATCGCAATCAGAGGTAGCACGAATAATGACCTGCGATTACGCTCTTTTTTGCGCAGTAAGACAGTTTGCCAATTGATATCATCCGGTCCAGGCGCAGGTTGGATTTGAAAGGATCCTCCTCGAGAAGTAATTCTACACTGTGCAGCGCATGCTGCAGCGTATTGAGATCGAAACGCAATCACGCACGAAGGTCCAGGGCCTTTGAATAAGGCTGCTCTTCTCTCGCGCAATATTTCAGCATCTATCGTTTTTAGCCTTTTCGTGAGAAATTCGCGTCGATTTGATGCTTTTGATCCGGTCCCAGCTCTTTCGTACATGTCTCCAATTCTCCGCGTCATCATTAATCGATCTCGGGAGTTTTTTATTTCATCGCGCAGGGTGAGCAAATAATCGACGCGTTCGTGGTCGTGCAAGGGAATGATTCTGAGAAAATCAGCCCCAAACAATCCGCGAAAGAACTTTTCTACGTGTTGAAGATCATCCCACGGATCCCCTCGACCTTGCGAATCACCAACATCTGTCATCAACACGCAATAATTTTGGACGAGTACTGACACGATTCTTTCTCGTTGTTGTTGAATATTAATGTCTCCGTTGTTTTGAAAGTCACCTTCTCCCGCTAATTCTTCCTCTAATTCATCCGCGTCAACAAAATGCACTGCCGATACGAATCGTCTGTCGTCAACAGATGGTACTGGACAGCACTTCGCAAACTGATAAGAATCATCATATACTCCCGCCGCTGCCTCCATCGTTTGCGTTTTTACTTTTTCATTCTCGAAATCCATACCACTCGGTCGTCTTCTATGCGCCTTACGAGTAGGAGTATTTTGAGCAGATGACGGATTTGGAAATAAGAGATTGCTCGCAGCTTCGGCGCCTTTCGTAGGAGTGACCACGTGATGAGAAATACCCTTAGATGGCGTAGGATGTGGACTCGTTCGAGAGGAAGAAGCATTATCGTTCATCATAGCTTTTTCTGCGAGATCTGAGAGATCTTGTCCATAAGAATCATCAGAACGAATATGAGGCGATAGATATTGCAGTTCAATATCTTTTGAGCTCGATTTATGCATGAGTCCTCCACCGCGCGCTCGAGCTGGTGTGCACGGGATATTATTCTCGCCATCTTGACCGCAAGTTCCACATTCGACATCATCCCATAAATTTTCACTATTTTTCACATTGTTATTGTTAGCCCACACTGTTTCGGCAATATCTAATCCCACCCACCAGTTATGCGCGATCGAATGCGTATCCTCAAGTTCATCGTAATCAGTGAAATCTTCAACGATTTGAGAAATATTTTCTTGCAGAACTTGCAGTTCAGTTCTCACAACATTACCCGAACTTTCTAAATTTTCAAAGGACCCGCTTTTATTAGTATTATTGAATCCTTGAATGATGCCTTCGTTCAAATTTTCAGCTGATGGCATTCTCAGAAACGGATTGGGCGATTCTGGTCGTCTCAATTTCAGCGGTAAATCACCGATTGACGCAGTAGTATTGTGCACATTTTTCGATGTAAACGAATCTGGAGTCGCCTCAAGTGCATCGGGTGGCGACAAAGGCGAAAGCGGACCCATCGAGGACGCCGTTGATAATTCACCTGGCGTTTCAGATCCTGACTCGCGGCCAGTTGGTCTTGGAATCGCAATTGGTGCCGGAATCACTCTTTTTCTAGTGCTGTAAGTATCGCTGTCGTTTTCTTCGTCTCTTTTTGCTAACTCTTGTCTCTCCTGAAAAAGCTGCCTCTTTTGTCTCTCTCTTTCTTCTCTTTTCGTCAGGTGCTGTTTCTCACTTTTATGATACCGACTCGCTACGTCAGAACCTTTCGGCCGCGTTGTGACGTAATTTGACAATCGCAAATCCAGAGACGCTCTGGGCATGTTGAACTTTGCTCCGCTATTTTTCGTGTTTTCACTTCCTCTGGATGCGTCGCTGGAAACCGATGTAGGACTTGCATTCGATTCAGGGCTATTTAGCTTGCTGCTGATGTTCTCTCTGTCGTCGATATTTTTCTCAGGATGACTTCTTTCTTGTGCGCTATTTTCCACCATGGTACCAGTCGGCGACGTCGGGAGTGACGATCTTCGATTGAAATTATTTGGATCCGCATTAATTGATGCCACTGGAGTTGAGAACCTATTTTCGCTACACATCGGAGTAGGAAAATCACCTCCTCCGCTAGTTCTTGGCGATATCACGGATCTACTTAGACCTGGACCTAACATTGCTTCTAAAAGGATAGGCCACGATTCATCGGCAACATTCGCGCTATTATTTTTGACTGCACTTCTTCTTCCCTCACTTCCCGTACTAAAATTAGACATTCCCGAACGCTGTGTCTGCAACTGATCAATAATACCACCACGACCATCACTTCTTGCGCTAAACTTACTATAATCGTTCTCTTCGTAATCGCTGGGCCCGGAAACGATATCTGCAATCTCAGCGAGCGTTTTTGACACTGTCGATAAAAATGGGTTTGTTACTCCTTTTCTCACAGATCCATCACCTACATCCCCACTACTTGTTTTGTCAAGACCGCCTTGATCGCCACTCATCCTATTTTCTACGTCGTATTCTTCTTGTTTTTCTATTGGTTGGAGCACGTTGATTCCAAATTCCGCCGTTTCGTTCGTTCCTTGTTGCAACAAACGTTGCAAAGTCGTTTGCGGCAAATGCATTGTTCTCCATACATTACACTCTCCCGTGGAACTTCCATACACTTGCCTCAAAAATTCGTAAGAACGATAGTGATGCTTTAATAACCATAGCGTATACAACGTGATGAGCCAGGAAAACAGGACGTGCACCCAAAATATACCAGACATAGGCTCAATATTTGCGATGGTCAACCCCATCAAATAATTTTCACCTGAATTCACCGCATCTGTACTATTCACGTACGTCTCTCTCAACGAGTCTATATAAAACGACTGAGAAATATGGATCGGACACAGCATAATAAGTCCTAAAACGGTAATCGGTAGAAACAGTTGCGTTCCAAACTGCGCGACTCGTAAAAATACCAAGGCGTCCAGTCCGCTCGAGTTCACCAACTCGGTATCCGAAACGTTCATGACGTGAGACACCCAACCGAACACGTGCACAAACCAGTACTTCAGTATGTTTTCTTTTTTTCGCTGCTTAAGTTTCGGCAAAGGCGGCGGCGCGTTTCCAGCCACGTTCAGCGAACTCAAATAGCACCTCCCAGAGTATATGGGTATATTATGCCTCAGCAGTCCGAACGATGCGAGGAGGAGAAACGCGAGAAGGATGTAGACCGCAAACGCGGTGATAACGTCCGCATCTTTAACGTTCGTATTCACGCATGCGAAGTTATACTTATCGAAGCACGTCGTCGTTCGTACATCGCTGCCTCCCGACGACATTTGTTCTTACAGTTACGGAAGCAAGTCAAACGTAACTAACTTTTTAATAACAAACGGAATATTGTCGATAAGCCAAAGAAGAGAATTTTAAGCTCATTTTTTTCTACCCTCTTTTAAAGTGTTTTTTGCCGTGTTATGGGAACGTTACCCCGCAAAAGGCGTTTCTCAGTACTCCTCGACGCAAACCAGAGGAGGAGGAGGAGGAAGAGAGTGTATGTCACCGATTTTTTCGTGAGTAAGTATCGCGCGCAATCAAATCAAATATCAAACAAACAGCAATCTTTGAAGTAAAAGAGAGTGAAGTCAAAAATTTTACAACTTTTCTACGCGTACTCAAACCTAAATCTCTCTCAAAAAACGAAAAGCACTTTTCTCTTCTCTTCTCTTCCGCTACTTGTTACTTATATCGTCGCATTTTTTTCCTCCCCTCTACTCGTACTGGACGACCCCTGAACGACGACGAGCTCTTCGTCGTCGAGGAAGTCGTCGTCTTTCTTCTTATCCAAGAGCAACTCGCCGTGATAATACACGTCTACCGCGACGGCGGCGATTAAACAACCCAAGACTAACTCTATGCGAAAAGGCTCGCCAAATTTTACGATGGATAACGTGGCGACGATAAACATCGCCCCGGTCGCCGCAAACGTCTTTGCAATATTATCCAAAAACTTCATAACTCCACTCGTCGCTATGCCTACGAACGCGTAATTACAAATCAACATAAACGTCAACGCGGTGTGACCTCTAAATAGCACCTCCACGCCTTTGCTGAAAAGCTCGCCGTCCCACACCACGGATACGGTCGTAAAGAGTACCCCCCACGAATATAACAACACGTTCTGAAAGTGAAAGTTGTTCGGCAAGTGTTTCAGAAACTTCTCGCAGAAAACGCTACTCATCGCGGTTAAACACGCGTTGCATACTTTCAATCCGTATCCTAGCGCGCTCCCGACCAAGACGTGTCCGTCCTTGCCTTGGCCGAGTTGCGACACCGTGCATCCTATCGTTAATAACACGAGCATTCTCCATTGTAATTTATTCAAATCTACTTTCATGATTATGCGAAAGAATATAGCCGTCGATAATATTTTCAAGTTGTTCAACAGTTGAAAGTTCGTCGCTCCGAGCTCGCGTATGATGATAAAGTTCAGATTGTTCGAGACGAAGTACAACAACGCCGGGACAGCCGCAGTTAACACGGTTTGCGAACTCCTCTCGATTTGTAACTGCCCGTTCGATTGGACGTAATCGTTGTAAAAGAACGTGGAAGACAAGGCTAACTTCGTCACTTCCGCGAAGAATGGTATCGTGACCGTCTTATACGCGTATTTCCCGTTCGGAGATATCGTCGCGTGCGTCAAAAGGGAGACGGAACATGTCAACACGAGTTGCGCGCTAAACGCCGCCGCTTGGAGCGAAGTGAACCCTTTCTTCGCGCTGAATACCATTACGATGATGTTGTTATCTTCAGTAGTGTATAAATATATGTGTGTTTTTTATATGTATTTGCTGCGTTTCTTCTTCTTCTTCTTCTTCTTCTTCATTCGTTTTGTGTACAAATGTGTTGTGGTGGAAATGTTCGTTTTGTCTGCGAGTGGTGTGTGTTCGTCTGTTTGTCAAAACTCAAAACTCAAAACTCAAAAACCATTGCATGCACGTTTTTTCGCCAGAATTTCTTTTAGCTGCTTTTGTCATCATCATCACATCACGTAGTGAAGAGGAGGAGTAGGAGGAGTCAGACTACTATGCTTCCCACGCACATCGGTGGTGGTAGTGGTCAAGGTGGTGGTGTGAACGCGAATAATTTCACGACGAACGATCCAGAGTCTGGTGGTGGTGGGTTGTCGCACTCGTTTATAGACGATAACGATGAAAATAAATATCGAACGAAAGAGAAGAGTTTCCTCCCCCCCGGAGGGACGCACATGCGGCAACTTTTTTTATTTCTCTTCACGCAAAAGAAAGCGAGAGTGGCGTTCGAGGTGGTGCGATTTTTCGTCGTCGCTTTGTTCTTTCGATGGCTGGTCGTGAAAGTCGTCTTCGAGGACGGGAACGAGGACGAGGATCACCCGGGTAGTGTATTGTCGACATCAAAAACAGGTGGTGGTGGTAAAAGGTATAGCAACAACAATAAGAACACGAACAAATACCACCACTCTCTCTTGGACGGAGAGGATAACATGTTTCCATTTCCTGAGTACGATAACTTAGTGATAGTCACTGGACACTCCGTGTACTCTGGGAGCGATTACATGCGCGCTGGAGAGGAAAATTCGTGGTTTCTAGAAGAGTATCAGATGCACGCGGGAACGGCAAACGCTTTGGTCGAACAGATTAAAGTCGGCGTCGAAACAGCCGCACGAGATGGAAAGGCAATTTTATTGTTTAGTGGTGGTAAAACGAGAAAGTTAGGCGGTCAAGTGAGCGAAGGATCGTCCTATTGGCAAGTTTCGCGAGCGTATAACTGGTTTGGGGAGATGAGCGTAGAGAAGAGAGCGTTTACGGAGGAGTACGCTCGAGATAGTTTTGAAAATTTGATGTTTTCCATGTGTCGGTTTTACGAGTTGACGGGGAAGTATCCGATGAAAACGACCGTGGTTGGCTACGACTTCAAGCGAGAGCGATTCGAAGAGCTTCACGCCAAGGCGTTAAAAATACCAAGCGTAAGGTTTGCGTTCGTCGGAACGCCCGAGGTGATGTCGTTTAAGAAACAGTTCGTGGAAGGAGAAGTCAAGGTCAGAAGCTTATTCGAGAAAGATGCGTACGGGTGCGAAGCTCCGTTATCTGAAAAGAGAAAACTCAGAGACCCATTCGCTGTTGGTGCTCCGTACGAAGCGAGATGTCCGGAAATGCAAGGTGCCCTGTCGGTGTGTAAGCGTGCAAAATCGAAAAAGGCGGGTTCGGTAAAATCTATGATCCAGCGAGTATCGTTGCCTTGGGAGTAATGATATGAGCAAACGTATATGAGTAGTAGTAGTA